>ENA-OQED01000543-OQED01000543.1-human-gut-metagenome-genome-assembly--contig:-NODE-543-length-14727-cov-1.059384_pt1 | contig 14727 bp, 14 predicted proteins | sample MGYA00242790_ERZ504625 | MGnify/ENA primary metagenome ERZ504625 (study PRJEB26092, sample SAMD00036345) | human gut metagenome | host: Homo sapiens | study: EMG produced TPA metagenomics assembly of...
ATCATCAGCTCTGTGGGTGCAAGCTATTACCGGACACAGCTGCTCTCCTGCGGTCTGGGTATGGTGTGCCTGCTGGTACTTTCTGCCATTGACTATCACAAGATTGTCCGGCTGTGGTTTCTCTATGCGCCCATCGCCCTGGTGCTGACCCTGCTCACCTTTACGGCGCTGGGTCACAGGCGTGCCGGCGCAGACGACCAGGCGTGGCTGAACCTGGGCTTTATCCAGTTCCAGCCTTCTGAGGTGCTGAAGCTGGCGTTTATTCTGACGTTTTCGCTCCATCTCGCCAAGGATGAGGGCAACATGAACAAACCGCTGCATATGCTCCTGCTCTGCGTCCACGGTGCGATCCCCACCGGACTCATCGCACTCCAGGGCGACTATGGTACTGCCATTGTCTTTGCGGTGATCTTCCTGGGAATGCTCTTTGCCGCAAAGATTTCCTGGAAGTATGTGCTGGCATTTCTGATCGCCATTCCGGCGGCGCTGGTCGTTGCATGGAACTTCCTGCTGGGAGACACCCACAAAAAGCGTATCCTGGTACTGCTCCACCCCGGCACAGACCCGGAAAACATCGAGTACCAGCAGGACCGTGGTCTGGAGGCGCTCTCCAACGGCAAGATCTTCGGCGTCGGTCTCCACGCCGGCAAGGAAAACTATGTGTCCGTGCCGGAAATACACAACGACTTTATGTTCGCACAGGTGGGACAGGCGCTGGGGTTCGTGGGCGCTGTCGCTGTCATTCTGGTGCTGACATTCCTGTGCCTCAAGATCTTGTACGACGGATTCCGCACCAAGGACAAAATGGGAATGTTTCTCTGCACCGGCGTGTTCAGTATGCTGTTCATCCACTGCGTCATGAACATCGGCATGGTGCTGAAAGTGGCGCCGGTCATCGGTGTTCCCCTGCCGTTCATCAGCGCCGGCGGTACGGCGACTGTGAGTATGTACATCGCACTGGGATTAGTGGTCAGTGCCTATGGACATAACGACAAGAAATACCGGGTGTTTGACTGATTCGCTGGATGTGTTTTCCAATTTTGTTGCATGGATTCCGCAAAAACGCTCTTGAAAATTTCCTTTTTCCGGAATAAAATAGATTGCGGCGATGCCGGACGGCTCTGCCCTAAAGTTCAAGTTTCGGAGGGATTTTTTATGGATACTACTGCAAAAAATCTGCACACCCTGCGTGGAGAATGGATGCTGGCGCTGGCGGTCTGCATCAACAGTTTCGGCGTTGTGCTGATGCTCTATTCCGGTGCCGGCATTTCGGCGATCTCCAGCGTTCCCTTTGCCTTTTCCGAGGTATTTCCCAAGCTGACCCTCGGCACATGGACGTATCTGTTTCAGGGACTGCTGGTGCTGAGTCTGATGGTAATGCGCAAACGATTTGTGCCGCCGTATCTGTTCAGCTTTGTGGTGGGCTTTGCATTCAGCGAGTTGCTGGATGTCCACGAGCTGTGGATCGGGATACTGCCCACGGCGCTGCCCTGGCGCATCCTGTATTTTGCCGTCAGCTATGTACTGCTCTGCATCGGCATTGCGCTGTCCAACCGGTGCGGTCTGCCCATCATCCCCACCGACCTGTTTCCAAGGGAACTGGCAGATATCACCGGCGTCAGCTACCCGAAGATCAAGATCGGTTTTGATGTCACCTGTCTGGCGGTCACTGCCGGGCTGACCTTTTTCTGTCTGGGACATCTGGAAGGGCTGGGCATCGGCACAGTCCTCGCCGCATTCACCATGGGAAAAGGCGTGGGCATCTGCGGCAATTGGATGGACAAGCGCTTTCAGTTCACCACATTCCTGGCGAAACGAAAGGAGAACGCACAATGAAACCACTGCGCCTTCTGGTCACCTATACCGCAAAGTCCGGTCAGCGGGATGCCTTTCTCCGGGCAGTGCTGCAAAGCGGCGTGCCGGAAACCATCCGGCAGGAGGACGGTTGTCTGCGGTACGACTATTTTCTGTCGGCAGAACGTCCGGATGAGATCCTGCTGATCGAGGAATGGGCATCGGCAGAACAGCAGCAGACACATCTCCGACAGCCCCATATGCAGCAGCTGAAACAGCAGAAAGCACAATACATTGCAGAAACAGACGTACAGACGCTCTGAATTTCTGGATTTTCACAAAATATACTTGCTTTTTTCGGAAAAAGTGGCATAATAAAAAGAAAGGATTTCGCTGTGCAAGCGAAAGTGACACAGAAAGGAAACGTAATCTATGGAAAATCAACTGGTTCTGGTACTGGACTTCGGCGGTCAGTACAATCAGCTTATTGCCCGGCGTGTGCGGGAATGCGGCGTATACTGCGAAGTGATCCGCTATACCACACCGCTGGAAGAGATCACAGCACGGAAACCGGTGGGCATCATCTTCACCGGCGGTCCGAACAGCGTATATGACGAAAAATCACCCCATATCGCCAAGGAAATCTTTGAAATGGGCATCCCGATCCTGGGCATCTGCTACGGCTGTCAGCTGATGGCATACACCCTGGGCGGCACAGTCACCACCTGCACCACTTCGGAATACGGCAAGACCGAGACGATCTACGACAAGTCCAGCGCTCTGTTCGGCAGCGAAGAACTGCCGGAACAGGCGATCTCCTGGATGAGCCACACCGACTACATCTCCGAGGCACCGGAGGGCTTTACCGTCACAGCACATACCGAGAACTGCCCGGTGGCTGCCATGGAAAATCCGGAAAAGAAACTGTATGCCGTACAGTTCCACCCGGAGGTAAACCACACCCAGTATGGTCTGACCATGCTGGACAGTTTCCTGAAAAAGGTCTGCGGCTGCACCGGTGACTGGACTATGGGCAACTACGCCAAGACTGCCATTGCACAGATCCGGGAAAAAGTAGGCGACGGCAGAGTTCTGCTGGCGCTGTCCGGCGGCGTAGACAGCTCTGTCTGTGCTGCCCTGCTGTCCCGTGCGGTCGGCAAAAAGCTGACCTGCATCTTCGTAGACCACGGTTTCCTGCGGAAGAACGAGGGCGACGAGGTAGAGGCTGCCTTTGCGGACAAGGACATCAACTTCATCCGTGTCAACGCCAAGGCTGCCTTTATGGAAAAGCTGAACGGCGTTTCTGACCCGGAGACCAAGCGCAAGACCATCGGCGAGGAGTTCATCCGTGCCTTTGAGCGGGAATCCAAAAAGCTGGGTACGGTAGACTTCCTGGCACAGGGTACCATCTATCCGGACGTGATTGAAAGCGGTTCCGGCGATGCAGCTGTCATCAAGTCCCACCACAACGTAGGCGGTCTGCCGGACTATGTGGATTTCAAGGAAATTATCGAGCCGCTGCGCCTGCTGTTCAAGGAGAGGTGCGTCAACTGGGTATTGAGCGTGGGACTGCAGAAACCTGGGTATGGCGTCAGCCGTTCCCGGGTCCGGGTCTGGCGATCCGCATCATCGGCGAGATCACAGACGAAAAGCTGTCCATTCTCCAGGATGCCGACTGGATCTTCCGGGAAGAGATCGCAAAGGCTGGTCTGGATCGGAGCATCCACCAGTATTTCGCCGTGCTGACCAATATGCGTTCGGTAGGCGTTATGGGCGACGGCAGAACTTATGATTATACCCTGGCGCTGCGTGGCGTCACCACCACCGACTTTATGACCGCAGATTTCGCACGCATCCCGTATGAGGTGCTGGAAGTGATCTCGGCACGTATCGTTAACGAGGTAAAGAATATCAACCGAGTTGTGTATGATATTACGACAAAGCCGCCGGCTACGATTGAGTGGGAATAATGCAAGCAATTGCTGAAATGGCGTAATACCGTGCTTTTCAAGGTGCGGTTGAGCTGAATGGCAACGATTTGGCAACATTTCTCTATCATCGACAACAGTAACATAAATATTGTCTGAAAAGATAAGAGCTATCTGATTCGTATTTGAATCGGATAGCTCTTTTTGCTATTTGTTCAATTCTTTTATAGCTTTCAGTACTATGGGAAGAAAGTGCTGATAACTTGTTAGTATCATTTTAAACTGCTCAACTGTTATGTTATTACCTGTTGGGTGTCCACTATTATTTCTTGTTTGTCTGATGATGTCAAAGAAATTAAAATTCATATTAATATCTTCAAATCCAAGATTCATAAAGTGTTCTTTATCTGCATTGGCACGTTTTAGAAATTCTGTTAATCTATCATGAGCGCATCTTGCTTTTACAACTTTTTTTTCAAACGCATCTGCTTTTGTTGCATCGTCTTGCTTATCCAGGTAATTCTTGTATGCATCACATAAATCTAATAGTAACATTTCAGCAGAAGCACCCAACATTACTGTAGCTGAAAGCAAATTATTGTTTTACTCCGCATTCGCAAGCTTCAAATAAGTACTTCTTCTGTAGATCGTTTAATTCTTGATTATTGATAACAAATTTGATGAAATTGGAGAAGATACTGTCTTTCTCCATAACGAAGCGTTTGTTTTCATATTCTATATCCTCAGTTTGTATTGGAAGGATCCAACATTGTTTATTCCTCTAAAGTAATAATCTTCATCATACAATATACAAATCACAGGCTATATTCGACAGCGTAGAAAGATTATCTTGAACTATTTTCCTACATTTTATTGGTACACGTAAACTTGCATATAGGTTATGCTGGTATGATATTATGCCTGAGAATTCATATTGAGGTTCGTATACAAACTTTGAAACTTGTAAAATAGCTGATAAATCGGTTTTATTATCATCTTCAAGAACAGCAATAATTGACATTAACATATCACGTTCGGAAACTGTATACATATATTTACTCTCCTCTATATTCTTTCAAGCATTTTTCATTCCGCTCCGCTTCTGACCTCGGATACCTGTATCTCCACTGGTCATACTCCTCACGGCTGATCTCCCCATTGCGGTACTTCTGAGCCATTTCCTCCCATGGTTCGAGCAGACCTGTCATTTTCGCAAAGGTCGAGCTGTTCTGCCTGTTGATGCGGATACAGATTTCTCCGTCCAGATGGTCGATCTTGAAGCCATATAAGTCCTCTAAGGCAAACAGCGTGTGCATAAGCCCGGTGTAACTGTCGATGTTCGGAACATTCAGAGCCTCGGTCGATACATCAAGTGCATCAGCAAGCTGCTCTACAAGGTCAGCTTTGGGCGTTCTCGAACCTGATTCATACTGTGCCATACGAATATCGGCTGTCCGTTCCGAGAAGCCGACCTGCAAACCTAAGAACTTCTGCGTCATACCTCTGAGGTTTCTGATAAACCTGATTCTTTCACCAATCGCCATATTGTTGCCCTCCATTTTCAATTGGCTGACGATCTGCGCCGCCATATTTCACAAATCAATTATAACATATATGCTTAGTGTTTGTCAAGATAGTAGAAATAAAAATGTTTAGTAATTTTATACTTGACGTAACGGCATATGTTTAGTATAATAAAATCAGAACTTAACGATTTAGAGTTAAGCTAGAGAAAGGAGATACTCTAAATGACAGATAAAAATTTTATGAGAGTAGAAGATGTTGCCAGGGAACTTGATGTATCTAAATCCTATGCTTATAAGATAGTACAGAAGCTCAACAAGGAGCTTGAAGCCAAGGGATATATCACGATCTCAGGCAGAGTGAACAAACAATACTTCCTCGAAAGGACTTGCTACGGCGGTTCTGCCGAGGACAGCGAAAGGAAGTGATACGATGTCAGTCTATAAGGACGGCAGCAAGTGGCGTGTGATCTACCGCTACACCGACAGCGTGGACGAACAGCAAACAGACACAAAAGCGTGGTTTCTACCACAAAGAAAGAAGCTCAGGCGTGGGAGCGTGAGCAGATGAACAAGACGGAATCCAGCCTTGATATGACCTTTGAGAGCTTTTCGGAGATTTACTTCGAGGACATGAAGAAGCGTCTGAAGGACAACACATGGCACACCAAAGAGCATATCCTCCGCACCAAGCTGATCCCGTTCTTCGGGAAAAGAAAGATGTGCGACATTCAGCCCAAGGACGTAATAGCGTGGCAGAATGAAATGCTGGAAGGTTCGACCAAGACGGGCAAGCCATACTCACCTGTGTATCTGAAAACGCTACACAATCAACTCAGTGCCGTGTTCAACTATGCAGTAAAGTTCTACGGGCTTCCGAGCAATCCCGCAGCCAAGGCGGGCAATATGGGAAAAGCGAAGAACCGGGAGATGCTGTTCTGGACGCAGGAGGAATACAAGCAGTTCGCAGAGTGATGATGGACAAGCCTGTTTCTTTCTATGCCTTTGAAATGCTGTACTGGTGCGGTATCCGTGAGGGTGAACTTCTCGCCCTCACGCCTGCCGATTTCGACTTTGAGAAGCAGACGGTCTCGATCACAAAGTCCTATCAGCGTATTAAAGGGCAGGATATTATTACCGATCCGAAAACAGCCAAGGGTAACCGTGTTGTGAAGATGCCTGATTTTCTTTCTCAGGAGATACAGGACTTCATCAGTCAGCTTTATGGTATCGGGGAACATGACCGTATGTTCATGATAACCAAGAGCTACCTTCATCACGAAATGGACAGAGGGGCGAAAGAATCAGGCGTGAAGCGTATCCGCATTCATGACCTCAGACACTCTCATATCTCTCTGCTCATTGAAATGGGGTTCTCTGCCGTGGCAATAGCGGATAGGGTTGGACACGAGAGCATTGATATTACTTATCGTTATGCTCACCTGTTCCCCAGTACGCAGAATGAAATGGCGGACAGGCTAAGCGACCTGAGAAGTGATGATGCGGAGGGAGGTGAAGATGATGTCAGCGAAAAACCTTGACAGCAAGGGCAGATTCAGGGCGAAGACGATCGGGTTTCGTGTATCGCCTGAAGAAGATCAGCTCATCAACTCGGCAGTCGCTCTTTCAGGACTTACCAAGCAGGACTACATCGTGAAACGGCTGCTGTGCCGTGATGTGGTGGTGCAGGGCAATCCGAGAGTGTATAAGGCTCTGAGAAATCAGCTTGCCGAAGTCCTCAGCGAACTGAAAAGAATAGAGAACGGCTCTGTTGTGGACGATGAGCTGCTGTCCACGATACAGCTTATCGGGGCAACTCTGAATGGTCTGAAAGGAGATAGAGAATGACCGATAAAAGAGAAATGACCGCTCTTGACGCACCTGTTGGCGCAGGTGCAGAGCAGTCACTTAATAACACTATTGATATCATACCAGATTACGGGGAGAATTTCAACCCTTCATCCGAGGAAATGTTTGAAGCGCAGATGCAGTATGAACAGGAAATGCAGGCACAGGCTCAGGCGGAGCGTGAATCCGCACCGGGCTTTATGCAGACTGTTTCGATGCCGGAGCTTTATGAGATGGTCTATCCAGGCAAACCGCCGATCATAGATCATTTCCTCTACCCTGGCACATACCTGTTCGTGGGAGCGCCGAAAGTCGGTAAGAGTTTCATGATGGCTCAGATCGCCTATCATGTTAGCTCGGGAACGCCAATGTGGAACTATTCTGTCCGCAAGGGTACGGTGCTGTATCTCGCTCTCGAAGATGATTACCGCAGATTGCAGGAGCGTTTGTATAGAATGTTCGGAACAGAGACAACGCCCGATCTTTTCTTTTCAGTTGCTTCCAAGTCGCTGAATGAAGGGCTGCTTGAACAGCTTGACAGCTTTATTCGAGAACATCATGATACCGGTTTGGTGATTATTGATACCTTACAGAAAGTGCGTGAAGCGGAGGGCGACACTTACAGCTATGCGAGAGACTACGATATTATTGCAGGACTGAAAGCGTTTGCGGACAGAACGGGTATCTGTCTGATGCTCGTTCACCACACCCGCAAGCAGAAGTCCGATGATAATTTCGACCGTATCTCAGGCACAAACGGTCTGCTCGGTGCAGCGGACGGAGCGTTCATCATGTATAAGAATAAGCGTTCCGACGGCGATGCTACGATAGAGGTATCAGGGCGAGATCAGCCCGACAAGAAGATTATGCTCTCCCGAAACAAGGAAACGCTGTGCTGGGAACTGAGCGGAGAGAAGTCTCCCGAATACACCGAGCCGCCCGAACCTGTGCTTGAAGCAATAGGCGGTTTCATCAATGCGGACAATCCGACTTGGGAGGGTACGGCTACCGAACTTATCGAAAAGCTGGAGCTTGACATCAAGCCGAATGCTCTGTCGCTGAAACTGAATGTCAACGCCGGAAAGCTGTACAATTTGTACTTCGTGCAATATAGCAACAAGCGGACTCATAAGGCAAAGCTGATTCAGCTCCGCTATGATGCTGATCACCCAATCGTGATCTCGCCTGAACCAACAGAAGAAGAAACCGAAAAAAGTCCAGATGGTGTTCCTGCCGTTAAGGAAGAGATCATCATCAGCACCGATACCGTTGACGATATTGCAGGTGAAGATTACGACCGAGCTTATCAGCAGATGATCGACAATGCTTTAGCGTGACGATGTGCGTCGATGCGTCGATGGTTTGAGGGGGTGTCTAAAACATCGTTACCACCGACGCACATCGACGCAGTTACAGCTATGTTTTTCAAAAAATGTAATGCGGATTTTTGATTCCTGTACCCACGATTTAGGCTGCTCCGACAGCCTTTCTTCTCCCGTCAGGGATAGCCCCGCAGGGCGGAGTAGTACTTGTGGCGGTCTTATGCTGCCACAAGTACTACGGAGTTACAAGCGGCGCTCTGCACCGTTGTAATCGGCGCTCCGCGCCCCTCTCGCCCGTCAGGGCTTGGCGATAGCCATTCCGCATCAGCGGTCATGAAAGGAAGTGTTGCCCATGTAAATATGATTGGATTTAACAGAAAGAGATAACCAAATCCAATTAGAAACGAGGTCAATAAAATGAGAGAAAAACGAAATCTCATTCGGTCAGGGAAAAGGTTCTCTGACTCACAACAACAGGGAGTTCGTTGCGGACAATGTTGACGTGTTCCGTACTCCCGATAATATCACTTTCGTGTGTCAGCCGATTGGCGAAGCATACGATCGGCTTTTCAAGGAATCAACCGAGCGTTATAATGCTAAACAGAAACGTAATGACCGCAAGGTTCACGGCAGCTACTATGAGCATCTTTTTGGAGTAAAACCTTGCAATACTGTCCGAACTGCCGCCGACAAACGAAAGAGCTTTTATGAGGACGTAGTTCAGATCGGCAAAAAAGAAGATTCGGGGTACAACGCCGAGGATTTTCAGCTCGTTGCCGACTGCCTGAAAGAGTATATGGAAGGTTTCCAAAGTCGTAACCCGAACTTTTACGTTTTTAACGCTGTCCTGCACATGGACGAGGTAACGCCCCATTTGCACATTGACTACATTCCTGTCGGTCACTACAAGCGAGGGCAGGACACGCAGAACGGTATCGCTCAGGCTCTCAAAGAAATGGGGTATGGCGAGGGTAAACAGGCAATTGCCCGTTGGCGAGCTGCCGAGGTCGAGGTGCTGAATAAAATCTGCTTTGAACATGGTATCAAGCCTCTTGCTCCAGAAAAGGCGAGAGGGACGTTAGAGATACCGGAATACAAGGAGAAGCGCAGACAGGCAGATGAACTTGCTTTGCAAAACGCTCAGGTAGAAGCGGAGCTTGGCGAGAAGCGTGAAATACTCAAAGTTGTCAAGGAGAAAACTGCTAAACTTACGGAGATAGACGGTATCGAAACAGGCAAGACCGTATTCGGCGGTAAGGTCACAGTGTCGCAGGAGGACTGGCAGAACGTCACTGATCTTGCAAAGAAAGAAGTTGCAACGCAGAAGCAGACCAAGAAGCTCCGCAAGGAACGTGATGAAGTTGTTCGAGAGCGTGACGAATTGAAAGCGAAGCTGTCGGCAGTTTCCTCGGAGCTTGCTACATATAAGAAGAAAGAGGAGGATGCTCGTTATTTCTCCCGTGAGAAGATGAAAAAAGAAGCAACCCGAATCAGCCGTGAGGACGAGTTAATCACGTGAACTGAAAAAGGCTAAGGCTTTTATTTCTGCCTGCGGACTGAGTGTCGATTATCAGCAATTTAGGTATAACAGCACCACAAGAAAGAATGTGCTGGAATAAGGAGGAAAACACTATGATTATCAGAAGTAAAGACAAGGTTCAGGTAGGCGGCAAGAACAAGCCCGTATGGGTGCTCGACACCGATGCACTGACCGTCACCTACAACACACCAGATGCTGAGCCGAGCGTGACAACATTCAGCTCCGATCACATCAAGTATCATCTGCACTATTCGGCGGAGTACCGTCCTACAAGGCTGAAAAAGCTCGTCAACGACGGAACGATACTCGGCTACCTGACCGAGCTTGACCGTTCCGTAGCGGAAACCATTGAGCGTCAGGTCGGAAAGATGCTTGAAAATGATGTGGAGTATATCAGAGCCGTGGCGGTCGGTGATCTTGCAAAAGCGAGAGGTCTGGAGAACATGGATCGCCTGATTGCCAGAGATCCTGTGTATGCGGCTATGGTGTATGTGTGATGAATAAATAAGATACTGCCGTCTGAGAACTTCTATTTCAGACGGCAGTATTTGTTATAGGCGTAGATTTTTTTGTGTTTTTCTATTGAAAAAACGGAAAATATGTGGTATAATCAAGATATAAGTTCAGCGAAAGCGGAGATTTATTCCACAATCATTTCTTTCTGGAGCGTGTTTGAATGGCAATTAGTTATAAAAACTATGGAAAGTACTTATAGACAGGGATATGAAGAAAAAAGACCTGTGTGCAGCTGCAGGGATTAGCCATACTTCTATGGCAAAATTGGGAAAAAACGAAAATGTTACAACAGATGTATTGTTAAAGATATGTCACGCTCTTAATTGTGACATTGGTGACATTATGGAAATAATTTCAGATAACAAAGTTGAGTAAAGGTATAAGAAGAATATGACTACAAAAGAAATAGCTGCATTATGGGAAGTATCAGAAACATGGGTTACCATACTGTGCAAAGATAATCGAATTCCTGGAGCAATTAAAGAGGGCGGAAGATGGAATATCCCTGCCGATGCACAAAAGCCAAACGATGCAAGAATTACTCGTGAAAAAGGAGAAGCACGCTTTAGATTTATTGATTTATTTGCTGGTGTCGGAGGATTCCATCAAGCGATGCGATATTTGGGCGGAAAATGTGTTATGGCTGCCGAAACAAATCAAGAATGTGTCAAAACATATAAGCTCAATTATAAAATAGATGAGAAAGAAGTTCGTGGCGATGTAAATAAGATTGATCCTGAGACAATAGCTCCGTTTGATGTGCTTTGTGCAGGATTCCCGTGTCAGCCATTTAGTAAGGCGGGAGCACAAAAGGGCTTTAAGGATGAAACAAGAGGAAATCTATTCTATAAAATAATGGATATTCTGGACGGGCATCCAGAAGTAAAATTTATTATACTGGAAAATGTACGAAATCTTGCTGATAAAACCGAGAATTGGGATATTATTACCACCGAATTAACAAAACGGAACTTCTATATTACTGAAACACCGATTATACTATCACCATCAGATTTTGGCATACCTCAGATACGAGAACGAGTTTATATACTTGGTATCAGAAGAGATATAAGAAATCAGCAGATATTGACAAATGGCTTTATTCATATTGAAGATCTGCAACTCGATAAGCATTTCAAAAAATGTAAAATGGGCGATGCTTGGTCAATTCTTGAAGATGAAGTGGACGATAGTTATATTATATCAGAGGAAAAAGAACAGATGATTTTGGCTTGGGAAGAATTCAGGAAAGCTACTAATATAAAGGTCATCGGTTTCCCCATATGGATAGATAGCTTTGGTGTAGGAAATGATGATACAGATGATGTATACTCTTCTCAGGGATATGATGATATGCCAAAATGGAAACAGAATTTCCTGAGACATAATAGAGAACTCTATCTTGAACACAGGGATTTTATTGACAAATGGATAGAAAAATATGATATGCTTACCAAAATCAAACTATACAAAAAATTTGAATGGAATTGCGGTGCAGATGTAGATGATATTCATAATGCACTGATTCAGGTGAGACAATCTGGAATACGGGTAAAACGACCTACATTCTATCCTTCCTTGGTAGCAATTGTGAATACCCCTATTATTTGGGACAAACAAAAAGAGCATTTTAGATATATAACGCCCAGAGAAGCTGCAAATCTTCAGAGTTTCCATGCAAGTTTTAAATTTCAAGGAACTGATGCCATAAAGTACAGACAACTAGGCAACTCAGTAAATGTTAGAATACTAAAAATCCTCGGTGAGAGCCTTTTTAATCTTGCCATAGAGGGATGGGACGGTGATGATATTGAGTAAGAAGATAAACATTAGACCTACTAGCAGCGTTTATGCTACATATAAGCGCCTGAGTTATCAACCCTGGACGGCAATAGCTGAATTTGTTGATAATTCCACCCAAAGTTTCTATGACCACAAGGACGAACTTATGGCTCAGAAGTATGCTAAAGGACTTAATATCACCATCAGATACATTGAAGATGCTGTTGAAGGCGACCGCTTGGAGATCACCGATGATGCCTATGGTATGGAATGGACGGATTTCCAGAGAGCAGTTGTGCTCGATCGTCCTCCCAAGAACACCTCTGGTCGAAATGAGTTCGGAATGGGCTTAAAAACAGCAGCTTGCTGGTTTGGATCATTATGGTCTGTAGAATCCACTCAACTAAACTCCACCACAAAATACTATACTGAGATAAACATTGATGAATTAGGAAAGTATAAGACGGAAGAGATAGATGTTCAGGAAGAATCTGTAAGCAAGAAAGATCACTTTACTAAAATAGTGATCAAGAGATTGAATAAGCGTATCGTTGGTCCGAGAACCATCGGAAAAGTAAAAGAATTGCTTAGCAGCATCTATCGTGAGGATTTGCGCACAGGATTGGTGAGAATCACGTATAACGGAAATGCTTTACAGTTTAAGGAAGCTCCCGTTTACACAGATGATGATTCCAAAACATGGAAAAAGGACATTTCTTTTACAGTACAACACGAAGGGAAAGAATTGGCAGTTAGTGGATTTATCGCTATCAGAATACCCGGTAGTGTAAAAGATGCTGGATTTACTCTGCTCAGGCGAGGTCGTGTAATTGTCGGCGGCTCTGAAAAGAATTATAGACCTTCAGAATTATTCGGAGATGCCAATTCCTATGCTTGGCAGCGTATGTATGGTGAATTGCATATGGATAATTGGCCAGTCACACAGGCAAAGGACGGTTTTGACTGGCATAATAGTGGCTTAGAAGAAGCGTTCATAGATGAACTATCTAAGCATACACAAGATTATAGGAGAAAAGCTGAGAATATCAGAGTAAGAGAAAAATCAATACGCAAGATCTCGTTGAAACTGCTACCAAAGGCTTGACAGAATCGGGAGCAGTAGAGAATGTGCAAATTGAAATTGTGGATCGTGAACCTGTAAGCCCAGAGCCTACCGCTGATGTTCCAATTCCAAATACTGAGCCTTCATCATCAGAACCAGCACATATCGAAGAACCACAGAATAGTCAACAGGAGAATACTGAAACTAGCAGTCCCCCTCCAGAAACATCATCGCAGAATCAAAATAGCGGTAATGTGCAGCTTGAAGGCGGAAAGCAGATCAACTATGCTTTCACATATAAGCATATCGACTATCAGTTCCACATTATTCTCGAAATGAATGATCCTGCTATGGATTGGTTATTGGTAGAACAGTTATCTGACACTGAATATAATTTATCTATCAATATGCGTCACTCTTTCTTTAAGCCGTTGATAGATAAAAGTGAGTTTTTGCCCATAATGATGAGAATGTCAATTGCTCTGGTGTTAGCAGAGATTGAATCAATGGTAACATCTCATGATGGACGAATTGAACCTAGTGCAATCAGACTGAAAATGAATGAGATACTTGAAACTGTGCGTAAAGGAGATGAAGCACTTTGAGTAGTGAATGGTTATCTGTCACAGATAATGATGCTGTAATGCCATGGAGCATCAGCGTTGATGGCTTTTTTAGAAAAAGCGTAGAAAATCGTATGCTTGCAGATGATATGACCGAGGAAGCAATTGACTCCATTTTCAATAATGCAGTTCGTATTCTCGGTCGTTGTCCTAATCCGAATATTCAGGAACAGGTTGCGGAAACTGGTATCGTTATTGGAAAGGTACAAAGCGGTAAAACTTCTAACTTTATTTCTGTTCTTGCACTTGCATTTGATAATGGTTATGATATAGCTATAGTATTGGGCGGTAACACGCTAAATCTTCTGAAACAGAATGCTTCCCGTATATCGAGTGCATTTAGCGTAGACACTGAAAAACTTACGGTTCTTAAAACTAATGACAATAAAACCCTTATCAATCCGGCAAGAATCAAGGACTTTATTGAGAACGGTCGTAAAGTCATTATTGTTGGCTTAAAACACAATAAGCATATAGACCAGATTGCAGAGATATTTGACAATGAATTCTTAGCAGATAAATCTGTTCTTATTGTTGATGATGAGGGTGACCAAGCAACTCTTAATACTAGGGCATACCAGCAATCTATAAGCACTACTTATGCTTCTGTACTAAACCTAAAGAGCAAACTGAAAAGTCATTGCTTTTTATCTGTAACTGCAACACCGCAGGCTAATATCCTTATTGAGGCTTTTGATACGCTATCTCCAGATTTTGGTGAGTTAGTCTATCCTGGTGAAGGATACTGTGGACTGCAAGAGTTTCATGGTGAGAATGCTGACAGGTAT
>ENA-OQED01000544-OQED01000544.1-human-gut-metagenome-genome-assembly--contig:-NODE-544-length-14696-cov-1.213810_pt1 | contig 14696 bp, 15 predicted proteins | sample MGYA00242790_ERZ504625 | MGnify/ENA primary metagenome ERZ504625 (study PRJEB26092, sample SAMD00036345) | human gut metagenome | host: Homo sapiens | study: EMG produced TPA metagenomics assembly of...
TCATGCATAGCTGCCTGTCCCATGATCTCTTTTACTAAGTGCAACTCTTGGATTACCAACTCTTCTTACATCTTCGCAAAGCTCTTCACGTACAACTTCACCTTCGTATTTTTTCAGCTCATTACGAACTGCCTGGACAATGTAGTCCTGGCATTTGTGTGCTGCAAACGGGCCAGGTCTTGTCATTCCTGATAATCTCTGGATAACTGCGTGGCAGCGGATGATGATATCGTTCTCATCCGCGCATCCAGGATGACCAAAATACATCTTCTCATCAAGGTATCCTTCAGAAGATCCAAATTCATGTACCTGAACACCATCTTCATCTACACCTGTCAGCATGAATACAACACCATCTGCTACTTTTGTGATACCTTCTCCAAGTTCACCTTCTACCTTTGTAGCGATCGGGCATACATCCATGATTGTCTCTGTATAGATATGTCTCTCATCTGGATGGATAACTTCCAGTTCCAGGCTCTTGCAAAGTCCATCTTCTTTAACTGCGTCTTTTACGATATCTTTATTGATTGTGATCACGCCGTCTTTGATAGATGTCTCATCTCCGAGTTTTACATCTGTGATCTTGATGTGTTTCTTTACAAGACTTCTGATTACTGTCTTTTCTCCAGTCTTTTCTTCTTCTGCAGGAGCCGGTGCCGGTGCTGCCGGTACTCCACCTGCGAATACTGGTACATCCAGTTTCAAACCATCAAATTTTTCTGCTTTTCCGATCTCAATATGAATCATTCCATTACCTCCTGTAATTGGCTGTACAACCGGTGCCGGTGCTGCTTCTTCTTTGACAACAGGCTCCTCTTTCTTCTCTTCTTCTACTTCATTCACTTTGTCGAGTACATCCTTTGTGATCGGTGTGAGTGCCTCTACATCCTGAAGTAATGTGCAGCCGATTACCTGTTCAATCCGAAGTCCGTCCGGGCTGAGTGTTAATAGTCCGGCTTCTTCCATATCATCGAAGAGTCCCGGATCCTCGAGATCTGCTGCGCTGATCACAAGACCCTTCTCTCTTCTGCAGCAGAAGATTGCCGGGTCTTTTAAATGTTTCTGCAATGTTTCCTGTGTAATAGACATTTTGATTCCTCCTTTTATTCGTCCTTTTTAAATTTTCTTATCAGCTTATGATTAACCGCTCTCAATGCACCATCTGTACAATGATAAACTGGTAATTTCAGCTGTGGAGCACATGACATTACCGTGTTACTGCAATCGGTACAGTTACTGATCAGAACCGCCTGGGCTCCGTCCTTTTTTAAGCTGCATCACTTTCTGCACCTGTCCAGGACATCGTCCCGGATTCTCACATTTACGGCTGTTCTTTACTTCTTTTGCCTGCTTGCAATATTCAACCCCTACAACTTCAGAACCCATACTCTTCGCCTGTTCTTCCAGTCGTTCTTTATTTGCGCCACAGGCACAGACAAGAAGTCCTATTTTCTTCGGTCCCGGAAGGAATTCTTCCGCTGCAATGATTCCTCCTGTTGTCTTGACAACCGGGGCATCCAGTGAAGTTCTCTTTCCTGTAAACGGGCCTCCCATGATGATCTCGCCGTATTCTTTTCCAAGACCTCCAGCTTTTTCGATCACATCTGCCACTTTCATGCCGATTGGAATATCAAAGAAGATATGCACGGATGCATCTTCTTTTAATTTACCGGCCACGGTCATATCCTTATCGATGAGCGGTTTCTTTTCTTCTACCGCTTCACGGACCTTAAGAACCGTCTCTGCGTTGATCACGATCGCATCTGCTGCCATCGGGAGCTGTTCCGGCTCTAATAAGATTCCAAGGGTTTCACGCACGATCGCACGTTCCTCTCCCATCGGATAGATATTTTCCAGTGCAAATATTTCGATATTATCTTCTGTGATCGCTTCTTTTAATTTTGCGATTGCTTCTTTATGGATCTCTTTGATCGCAATGATTCCTCTTTTTGCATTTACCAGATCCATCACGATCTGAAGTCCTTTGATCAGGTTCTCCGGCTCCTGTTCGATTCTCGCAATATTATGGGACAGGATCGGTTCACATTCTGCTGCATTCACGATCACGACTCCATCGCCGTCAAAATGTGCATTCAGTTTTACGGATGTCGGGAAACCGGCACCTCCTAATCCAACGATTCCTGCTTCTTCGATCAGTTCTTTTGGAGAATTACCTGTCAGTTTCTGATAACTTGTAAAATCTGTATCGGATTCTTCTATCGTAATATAATTGTCATCGATTGCTGTTACTTTTCCGTCTACACTTGAGAAAATATTACTTCCCAGTGCATTTTCTGGTTTCGCAGCGATCATCTGACCTCTCTTTATGTTATCTCCTTCACAAACCACCGGTCCGGCTGGTGCACCTACATGCTGTTTAAGTGCAAAAACAAATTCCATCGTCGGCACCTCCTTTCTGAATAATTTTTCAAATTTTGTGTTTTCTTCACACAATTGTTTGTTTATGCTTGAATTATATGCTATAATCTTAACGAACGGAACTGACATTGTTTAATATATAACATGTCAAACTTTCATAACTGAGAAAAGCCCTGAAAAATCAAGCCTCAACGCTGAGGCTTGTGATTTTTTCAGAGCAAAATATTGACAGATTTTTATCATCTTTTTTAGAAAGGAGGGCTTTATGGATATCAGTAAACTTGCACTGCTCTGTGATGTTTCAGACACAAAAAATCTGACACTCAGTGCCGAGCGAATGGGATATACCCAGTCTGGTGTCAGCCATGCCATCAGCAAGCTGGAGGCAGAAATGGGGATTCCGATTATCAAACGCACCAAGCATGGCGTGGAGCTGACTTCCGAGGGGACACTTCTCATGCCATATATACGCCTGGTCGTTACACATTCCCAACGACTTGATGATGTGATTGATTCGATTCTTGGTCTTCAGCGCGGTTCCATCTGCATCGGAACTTATTGCAGCATTGCTTCTCAGTGGCTTCCTGCAATTATCCAGCACTATCAGCAGCTTTATCCTAATATTGCGATCCGTATCCGCGAAGGCGGTATCCGTGATGTTGAACGCTGGTTGTATGAAGGGAGTATTGATTTTGGATTTTTAAGTTGGAAAAAAAATCAGAATTTTAAATTTCTTTCACTTGCGAGAGATCCTCTGTATGCAATTCTTCCAAAAGATTATCCACTTCCAGAAGATTATCAGGAACAATTTCCTATCCGGGCATTCGCAGATTATCCTTTTATCGCATCTGAGAATGGTGTGGACCACGATGTCAATGCTGCGTTGGAACAATCCAAGGTAATACCAATGACCAGTTTTACCTGTCACGATGATCATACGATTATTCCTATGGTAGAAAAAGGATTAGGCATCAGTCTGCTGCCAAACATGTTTCTGAAGGGTCAGGATGCAAACATCCGGAAACTTCCTGTCACCCCATGTTCTGTAAGAACACTTGGCATCGGTATTCTATCAGAGAAAACACTTTCTACTTGCTCAAAGGCATTTATCAAACTGTCACAGAAAATGATTCCAGAGCTGAGCAGTCGTGAAAGTAATTGAGTACCTGACATCAAAGATCTGAGGCTCAGGTCAAAAAGAAAATGGTATCCGCTAAAGCTCTTTTGCTTTATCAGATACCATTTTTTTAAAGTTTATTCACCGCATCCGCAAGATAATCATTACTTACTTCCGCAAAATTCTCATTCTCAACAGCCTCTGCAAGACTTGCATCGACCGGCATCTTTCCGATGACCGGAACGCCAAGTTCTTCTGCCACTTCATCGATATGGCTCTCTCCGAATACGGAGATCTTGCGTCCACAGTCCGGACATTTCAGATAACTGTAGTTCTCCACGATTCCGAGTACCGGAATATCCATCTGTTCTGCCATGTTGTAAGCTTTCTTTACGATCATGCGTACCAGATCCTGCGGAGAAGTTACGATCACAATGCCTTCTACCGGAAGGGACTGGAATACGGTAAGCGGTACATCACCGGTTCCCGGCGGCATGTCTACAAAGAGATAATCCAGTTCTCCCCATGCAACATCTGTCCAGAACTGCGTGACAACACCTGAGATGACCGGACCTCTCCAGATAACCGGATCATCTTCTTCCGGAAGTAAAAGGTTGATGGACATGATCTTCGTTCCATCCTTTGCCTCACATGGGAAAATATTTTCTCCATCCCCTTTTGCTTTTTCATGGATTCCATACATCTTCGGAATGGATGGACCTGTGATATCTGCGTCCATGATACCTACAGAAAATCCCTGTTCTCTCATCAGCCTTGCAAGCGATGCGGTAACCATAGATTTTCCAACGCCGCCTTTTCCGCTGACAACTGCAATCACATGGTTGATGTGTGATTTTTTATTTTCCGGTTTGATCAGACTCTGCGGTTTGCTTCCGCATTCACCTGCATGGGAACAGCCCGCACAATCAGACGGGCTGCAGCCTGTTTTTTGTTCTTCTGCCATTTGTCTTACTCCTCTACAGCCGCAATAAGTTCTACTTCACACAGAACTCCCTTTGGAAGTGTCTTTACTGCAACACAGCTTCTTGCCGGTTTTGATGTAAAGTATTTTCCATATACTTCGTTGAATGCTGCAAAGTCACTCATATCTGCAAGGAAGCATGTTGTCTTTAATACCTTGTCAAATGATGTTCCAGCTTCTTTTAAGACCTCTCCTAAGTTCTTACATACCTGCTCTGTCTGTGCTTCAATTGTAGTTGCTTCTACATCATTCACTTCCGGATTGATTGCGATCTGTCCTGCTGTATACAGTACTCCGTTATGTACATATCCCTGTGAGTATGGTCCAAGTGCCTTTGGTGCTTTTTTCTGTTGCTACGATTTTCATAATGTTATTTCTCCTTTGCTACTTCATATAATTTCTGTGCGATACACACATCAAATAATCCCATTCCAACCGATTTGAAATATGTTGTCTGACCTTCTTTGATCTCTTTTTCCCCCGATACGAGATATTCATGCATCAGTTTTACCCGGTCTTTTGTAAGTTTTCCACTTGCCAGAGGCTGGCTTAGATCTCCGCTTTCCTCACATGCGTATGGCAGTTCAATGTATACATTGTCCACCAAATCCAGTACTGCATCCGGGATTTCCCTCATCTCCGGCATATAAGAGCCGATCGCAATGATGCATTTTCCTCTCAGAAGTTCTTTGTCATCCGGAAGAACAGGTGTGGTAGAAGGAGTTGTTGTACAGATGATATCACTGTTTCGTACAAGCTCTTCCACTGCTTTACATTGTACTACCTTTACGTCTTCCTTATCAATAGCTTTTTTCAGTCTTTCCAGATAATCTGTCAGATCACGGTCACTGTGGTTGAACACATATACGGTATGGATATCTCTTGCCGCACATGCATACACAGCCTGATGGAATCCCTGCATTCCTGCTCCGATGATTCCTACGGTGCGACAGTCTTTTCTTGACAGATGGCGGATCCCCACACCGCCGACAGCTCCGGTTCTCCATGCCGTTACCGATTGCCCGTCCATAACAGCAAGCGGCGCGCCTGTCGTATAATCATTCAGTAACACGATACCATCTATCGACGGCAATCCCAGTTTAGAATTCTCCGGGAAGATCGACAGGATCTTTGTCCCTATGATATCCTTTGTGTAACATGGCATATACATGAGCTGTTTATTTTCATGTTCTACCGTTGGTCTTGGCGGCATATAGAACTCGCCTGATCCATAGATCCGGTATGCCTCTTCGATCTGATCCATCATCTGATCCGGATCGACCATTTCTTCGATCTGCTCCTTGCTTAATACGATCATTTTACATTTCCTCCAGTTCTTTTTGTTCCCTTGTGACATCTCTCAGCCACTTGTATGTCAAATACCGCTTTAAAGTAATCGGTACTTTGATCAGTTCATCACTCATCAATATAACATATACGACCGGCACACTGGCATGCAAAATAAATGCCGCCACTGCCCCGAGTAAAATGGAGAATCCCCACATCGTCGATACATCCATGATCAATCCGAATTTCGTATCCCCGCCTGCACGGAATACCCCCCACTACCATTGTGGTATTAAATGCCTGTGCCACAGTAAAATACGACATAACGAAGAACATGAAACTTAAGTAATTCTTTGCCGGTCCGGTCAGTGCCAGATTCGCATTGGCGATTGGTGCCGAGATCAGTATCAGCACACCACCCAGGATTCCAAGAATCAGACTTAACCACACGAAACGTTTTCCGTATGCCTTTGCCAGTTCCATCTTGCCTTCCCCGATCGTCTTGCCGAGATAGATCGCCGTTGCATGGGAAATCCCGAATGTTACGACTGTTGCAAGCTGTCTTGCCACCTGCGCAACCGAGTTGGCTGCCACTGCTGCGCTTCCAAGATGCCCGATCACCGCCGTATTCGCCGACGTTCCCAGTCCCCACATCAGTTCATTTAATACCACCGGCATAGAATAAACTGCGAAATCTTTTAACAGAACCTTATCGATCTTCACCATATCTTTAAGCCGGATCCTTACTACTTTATTTCGGAAGATGGCATAAACGAGAACCATCACTGTCTCGGCTGCTCTGGCACACAGCGTACCGATTGCCGCACCCCTTACTCCCATTACCGGGAATCCAAATAGTCCAAAGATCAGAACCGCATTTACCACAATATTCATAAGCAGTGAGATCAGGTAAATGAACGTGGCTACCATGACCCGTTCAATACTACGCATAATATTTAAGTAAACCTGTGTCACTGCCATAAACACATAGGAAAATCCTACGATTCTTAAATACTTTACTCCTTCTGCAATAACTTCCGGATCAGAGGTATAGATCCGCATCAGTGTCTCCGGCATGCCAAGGGCTGCTCCTGCGAATACTACCGCAACGATGAGTCCGGCACTTAATCCCATACCCAGGACTTTCTCTATCGTTCTGGTGTCTTTCTTCCCCCAGTACTGCGCCGTCAGAACCGTTGCTCCGGAGGTCACTCCGTAAAAGATCAGTGTCATGATATACTGGATCTGTCCTGCAAGGGATGCACCGGATAATACTTTCTCTCCGACTTTTCCGAGCATGATCACATCCGTTGCCGTGACTCCGACATTGATCAGATTCTGGATTGCGATCGGGATGACCAGAGCGAATACATTCCGGTAGAATTGCTTCCAGTTGATTGTTTTTGTATATTCATTATTTGCTTTCATCTATTTCTCACTTTCTGCTTCTTTGTAAATAATATACCGCAAGCTGTGTCCGGTCCCTTAACTCCAGTTTCTCGAGCACATTGCTGATATAATTCCGGACCGTTCCTTCGCTTAAGCAGACTTTCTCCGATATCTCTTTGTTACTGAGTCCCTCAGCAACCAATGCTGTGATCTCCAGTTCCCGTTCTCCGATTCCGTGACTGTTCCAGTCAAATGTCTGCTCTTTTTCTTTCTGCTCCTTCTGAAGCAATCCCGGGATTCTGGACATGATCGCAGTTCCGAATACGGTCTGATTCATCTGCACCGCCTGTAGTGCCGGAAGGATACTGCCGTAATCCTGTTTTATCAGATATCCTTTCACACCATATTTTAATGCTTTTACGATGTACTCATCATCAGAAAACGTGGTAAGCAAAAGAATCTTTGCATCCGTATGCATTTTCAAAATCTGCTCTGCAGCGTCCAGGCCGTTCATGTCCTTCATACGGATGTCCATCAGAAGAACATCCGGCAGCAGTTCATCATATAACCGGACGGCATCTTTTCCATCCTGTCCGGTGCCAGTTACCTCTACTTCTCCTCCTGCTTCCAGAATCGTCTTTAACGCACTGGATACCAGGATATCATCATCTACAATTACTATCTTCATCTTTTTTCCTCATTTTTTGGGAACCGTAATAAATATCCGGAAGCCATTTTCTTTCTGGATCTGTATGGTTCCGCCCAGCATGCGGACACGTTTTTTCATATTTATGATTCCGATTCCGCTGCATTCTGTGTTTTCTGTTTTTCGAGTGTTTCCGGTCTTTCCAGCACTTTCCTTCTCTGCATATTCTTCCCGGTCTCCGTTTGGCCGGATCCGCTCATTCGACGTTCCATTATCTTCTATGATCAGCTGATATAGTCCGGGATGTTCTCTTGCCAAAATCTTTACCTCATTTGCATTGCTGTGGCGCATCACGTTATTCAGTGCCTCTTTCGTAATGGCTATAAAGCTGTATTTGATCTCTTTTGGAATATCATATCCCATATCATAAGTAAGCTGTACCGGACAAAAACGGAATTCTTCTGCCAGCGATTCCATCACTTCTTTTAAATTTACCGACTCATCATGCAGATCGTGCACGCTCTGTCTTACATTCGTCATGGCTTCGTTCAGCGTCTGATCCAGCTGCTCCATCGGGACTTTCAGATTCTCAGCCTGATTAACAGTCTTTAACGCTCCCACCATCAGGATGGATCGCGACAGCATATGTCCCACATTGTCATGGATCTCTCTGGCGATACGATTCCGTTCTTTCAGTGTGGCCAGATATACTTCTGTGTCCTGCTTTTCCAGCAGATCCTGATTCTTCTTTTCCAGCATCAGTGTCAGTTCTCTGCTGTCATCTCTGGCCCTTTTATATTCCTGCTCCAATTCATTTAGCCTCCTGGTCCGTCCATATAACAGAACTGCTGCTGCCAGTCCGGCAACAATAAGCATCTCTTTTTCCAGCCCGTAATATTCCCGGAACGCCGGCGCCTCACAGGCCACGATTATACCACCAACCCCTATATAAACCGGAGAATAAAAGCATAGCATATTATATAAAACTACCGGAAGAAACATCCACATTTCTTTAAAAACAATTCCAGCTGCCACGAAAGCAATCGTCATAATGTAATGCAGATACTTTTCTTCCCCTACCAGATTCACACAGGTATAGATACACGCAAACAGAATAGTGATAACCGCCGGAATCCCTGTTTCCGTTGTTACCAGAAGTCCTGCTCCGTAAAGGAACAAAAATCCTTCATCTGTTATCTTTCTCATTCTTTTCTCCTATATTACATTTGTCACATTCAATTTATGACCGGTGACACTACCATTATAATCAGCCATCCGCTATACTACAAGTAACAAATCATCAAGGAGGGAATCTTATGCTTGTACATATAGAAAATCTGGTAAAACGTTACGGTGATCTGTTAGCGCTTGACCACCTGCACTCGACATCGAAAAAGGTGAGATCTTCGGACTGCTCGGACCAAACGGTTCCGGTAAAACCACCGCCATCAACTGCTTGCTCGCACTGTTAAAATACGATAAAGGAACGATCACGATCTTTGGAAAGGATATGAAGCCGGACAGCTACGATATCAAGCAGGATATCGGTGTTGTCATGCAGAACGTTGCCGTCTTCGAGCAGATGTCCGTCTATGAAAACATCGATTATTTCTGCGGACTCTATATCAAAGACAAACAAAAACGAAAAGAACTCGTGGAAGAGGCCATCGCATTTACCGGTCTGTCCGATTTCCGTAAGATGCGCCCGAAGAAACTCTCCGGCGGACTTCTACGAAGACTGAATATCGCATGCGGCATTGTCCATAAGCCCAGACTCATCATCATGGATGAACCGACCGTTGCTGTAGATCCTCAGAGCCGTAATAAGATTCTGGAAGGAATCATAGAGCTCAACCGCCAGGGATCAACTATTATCTACACTTCCCACTACATGGAAGAGGTCGAACAGATTTGTACCCGTATCGCAATCATTGATCATGGCCGTGTACTTGCTTCCGGCACAACCGAAGAACTAAAAAAAATGATCAAGACCGGTGAAACGATCACGATCGAAGCGGTTGCGTTAACGAAAAACAACCTGGCAGATATCCGCTCCCTTTCACATGTATTTGACTTATCATACCAAGATCAGACAATGATCCTACGCTGCAGCGGTGCAAAACACAATCTGATCCGGGTACTGAATTACCTGCAGGAACAGGACATTCCATTCGGACGCGTCTTCTCCGAGCTTCCGACTCTCAATGATGTCTTCCTTGAGATCACAGGAAAAGAACTCAGGGATTAAAGGAGGGACACTTTATGTTACATTTATTAAAATATCAGTTCTTACAGACAATACGTTCCCGCTCTATCATGTTCTGGGCTCTCGCATTTCCGCTCATCCTTGGAACCCTGTTCTATGTGTCCTTTGGAAATACCGGTCTTGCAGGAACCGGAGAGACCGACTGGGAACCGGTTCCTGTTGCCATCGTCACAGTGGAAAGCAGTTCCGCAAATGCAGCATCTTTCCTGACATTTCTGAATGAAACGGATCAGGACATGATCGATATCCATTCTTACAAGACAGAAAAAGCGGCCAAAAAAGCGCTCCGGCGGGAGGAAATATCCGGCATCTATTACGTGAAGTCGGTTCCTTCCCTTACCATTGCTTCTAATGGCATTAACCAGAGCATTCTGTCTTCCCTTCTGGACAGCTATGAAAAGAATGCTGACATGATCCGGGATATTGCCACACAGCATCCGGAAAAGCTTTCGGACGCCCTTTCATCCCTGAACGACTATCAGACACTAGTGAAAGAAAAGTCCTTAGGCGGACATTCCTTAGATCCGACACTGACTTATTTTCTCGCACTGATCGCATTTGCCTGCTTAAGCGGAGTCTACTTAAGCATCCATTCCACGGTTCAGCTTCAGGCGAACTTAAGTGCACTCGGAGAACGGCGCAGCATCACACCGACCCACAAACTTTCCCTGATTCTCGGCGATCTGCTGGTACTGGAAAGTATTCATTTCGTCAACATCCTGATCCTGGAGCTTTACCTTACCCAGGTACTTCATATCAGCCTTGGGCATGACATTCCGAAACTTCTTCTCATTACATTTATGGGAACCCTGATCGGTATCTGTCTCGGAATCCTGATCGGATGCGCCGGCAAACTGTCCTACAGTGTCAAATCCGGAATCGGTGTCCTCGTTACACTGTTACCGAGTTTCCTTGCAGGCCTGATGTTCGGTGGAATGAAAAATGTGATCGAACAGCACTGCCCGGTCATCAACCGGATCAATCCTGCCAGTGTCTTAAGTGATGCATTCTACTGCCTCAGTGTCTATGATGATGCTGTCCGCTACCGCAGGTGTATCCTGATTCTTGTAATCATGTGCCTGCTTTGTATCAGCTTCTCATTTCTTATGATAAGGAGGGAACGTTATGACAGTATTTAAAGGATTTTTAATCATAACCAAACGCAATCTCCTGATGGTATTCATGTATCTGGCAATCTTCCTTACGATCGGAATCCTTGCCTCCGGCAGCGACAGCAATACTTCCGGCACCGGGTTCCATGCCCAAGCACTCACGGTAGGTGTGGTAGATCATGATGGGGGCGTACTTTCCAAAGGGCTTTCCACATATCTATCACAGTATCATACCATCAGGCAAATGCCGGATGACACTGCGAAACTCCAGAACGCACTCTTTAACCGGAATGTCTCTTATATCGTGACCATTCCGAAAGATTTTAAAGTCTCCTGTCTCCGTGAACATCAGGCATTGCCGGTATCCAAGATTCCGGGAAGCACAGACGGGTACTACATCGATCAACAGATCAACACCTATCTGAATCAGGCACGTGTCCTGACAGACAGTGGTTATTCCGATAAAGAGGCAGCTGCATATATTCTGAAACATGCAGACAGTTCTTCTCATGTTACGATGTTAAAATCTGCTTCTTCTGAAAAGACGCCGGGTTATGGTTACATGTATCAGTATCTGCCATATGTGTTAATCTCCATACTGTGTTATGTAATGGGACTGATCATGATCGCATTCCATCAGCCGGATCTGCAAAAGCGAATCCTTTGCTCGGCTGTGTCCATCAGAAGCCAGAACCTGCAGCTTGCACTGGGATATCTGGCAGTCGGATGCTCCGTCTGGATGCTTACAACATGGATCCCTGCTTTCTTCTTTTACCGGAAAGCATTTTTCCAGTCGCCAAAGATGCCATATTATATGCTCAACAGTCTGACCCTGCTTCTGGTCGGTCTTGCTCTTTCCTTCCTTCTTGGTACATTTATCACCAAAGAAGATATCCTGACCGCCCTCGTAAATGTTGTCACACTTGGCATGAGCTTCCTGTGCGGTGTATTCGTTCCACTTGATATCATGGGAAAAGGCGTGAAAACCGTGGCTCATTTTCTTCCGGTCTACTGGTATGAGATCAGTAACAATCTGCTGAATAACTCTGCTGTTCTCACTCAGGCACAGAGACAACTCTTATACCGCAACTATGGAATCCAGTTACTTTTTGCCGCTGCGATCTTCTGTATCGCACTGGTAGTCAGTAAAAGAGCAAGGCAGACAGCATAATGCTGCCTGCCCTGCTCTTTTTCTATCTCTATTTTATCTTTTCTTCTGTATCCATTCCACAATCTTATAGCCCAGATATCCGGAAAGGCTTCCGAATACCACACCACCAATGATGTCCGTTGGATAATGCACATACAGGTACAATCTTGATAATGCGATCAGAACCGCAAGTACAAGAGCCGCTTTCCACATCTTCTTCTCTCCGGCAAGATACAATGCCGTAACCGAAGCAAATGAAGCCGCCGTGTGTCCCGACGGGAAAGAGTAATCCCGCGGCTTTGCGACCAATAATTGTACTGCTGTATTGACATCGAATGGTCTGGTTCTTGCCACCAGATTCTTTATGAACACATTGCAGAGCAGCACATCCACCAGCAATGCCGCCATCATGATCACCCCCGTCTTTCTTGTCTTCGGAATGATCAGTAATAATACCGTCAGAATGATCCATATGATTCCCGCATCTCCAAGTCTGGTAATGAGCGGAACAACCACATCTCCTATTGGCGTTCTTAAATTCTGGATCATATCAAGAATATGTATCTCCATCTATCTTATCCTCTCAAATTGATTTTTCTTATTTATATTTTTTTATATTTCCCCTCTATATTTTTCCATCTGTCTTTTCTGTCCTGAGTACCGGCATCCGGAATGTCTGGATCAAAAGCGGGATTACCATAATGAACCACACGATCGGTTCACAGATGATCACACCCGTATATCCAAGCCACGGAACCAGAGTGGCCGCGATCACGATCTTCCCTGCCATCTCAAGGCCGCTGGAGATCAGTGGTGTAATATGATCCCCTAATCCCTGCATCGCATTTCTTAAAATACAGATCAAGGTAGTCACAATATAAAACAGCGTATCAAACTTCAGATAATTTGTTGCATTTAAGATTACTGTCTTATTATGACTTCCGGTTACCAGATATACCAGCCATCCTCCGATCGTGTAACTTGCAATGATCGTAAGTCCTGACCAGATCGCAGTGTAGACAATCGCCAGCCAAATGCCTCTCTTCACACGGTCGATCTTCCCTGCTCCCATGTTCTGTCCACAGTAAGTTGCCATCGTCTGTCCGAATACACTGAACATAATCATGAATATCTCCGTGATCTTTCTCGCCGCTGTATGGGCAATGATAATGTCTTTTCCAAGCTTATTGATCGCCGTCTGTAATGTCAAAGTACCGATATTAACCAGAGAACTCATAAATCCCATCGACATTCCGGCACTTATCATCTCTTTTACCATGATTGGACTTGGATCTTTAAATTCCTCTTTCTGAAGCCTTAATATCTCATATTTTCTGATCATATAAATCCAGCAGATCACAAATGCAATGATCTGTGCCAGTACAGTTGCAATTGCTGCTCCTTTTACGCCAGTCTTCAATACCACAACGAAGAACAGATCCCCCCACGATATTCAGTGCTACAGATATCGCCAGAATGATCAATGGTGTTACTGCATCTCCGATTGCACGAAGCGTCGCCGCACAGGCATCATATAAAAATGTTGCAAGCAGTCCTGCTATGATGATCGCGATATATCCTTTCGCCACCGGAACCAGATGCTTTGGCACATTTAAGAAATGTAAGATCGGTTTCAAAAATAGCAGTCCTGCTATCGTAAATAAAATGGATATTCCAGTCCCGATCACAAGCGACATTGCAAAGGACTTTTTCATATCTGCGATGTTCTTCGCACCAAATTTCTGTGCGGTAATAATCGCAAATCCGTTGGATAATCCCAGTAAAAATCCGATGATCAGACCGCTCAGTGTGCTGGTCGCACCTACTGCTGCCAGTGCATCTTCTCCCAGAAACGAGCCGACAATCCTGGTATCTACCAGACTGTAGGTCAGCTGTAATAAGTTTCCTAAAAATATCGGTAATGCGAAACTTAGTATCAGTGCCGAGGGCTTTCCCTTCGTTAAATCTTTCATTCTTTCTCAATGTCCTTCCTTTTTCAGTATGATTTTCTCTTTACAAGAAAACATGCACCGCTCATTATAGATCATACTTCCGAAGAGAGCAATCTCTGAAAGAATTTTTTCCGCTTTCTTTCTGTCACCGGACTTCCGCTGCGGATAACCTGTGAACGGATTCCTATGTTGGTCAGTTCCTGCTGAAGCTTAACGGCTTTCTCCGCATCCATACCATCCCGGATCAGAAATGGTGCCATAGACAGGTCTTCCTTCGTTTCAAAATTATATTTTTTCGCAAGCTGTAAGAAGCCATTTCTCTGACCATAATATTCTACAATTCTCCCAAGTACAATGACCTGTCTGGATGGATAGCCACACACCTCACATGTTTCTTCCAGTGGTGTGATCTC
>ENA-OQED01000545-OQED01000545.1-human-gut-metagenome-genome-assembly--contig:-NODE-545-length-14683-cov-5.180269_pt1 | contig 14683 bp, 10 predicted proteins | sample MGYA00242790_ERZ504625 | MGnify/ENA primary metagenome ERZ504625 (study PRJEB26092, sample SAMD00036345) | human gut metagenome | host: Homo sapiens | study: EMG produced TPA metagenomics assembly of...
CCAGGAAGATGATCGAATCCAGCCTGGAGCTTGCCGACAGCGTGGAGGCGGCCTAGGATATCAACTGATTCCAGATCTTGGACACAGGGGTCGTAGGGGCCCTTACACCAACTTTCGCGACACTACCCTCAGGGCTCGCGGCGCGCGGCAGATTTCTTGATGCTATGGTTGTGCCGGCGGGGCTAACTGCTCCGCCGGCCTTTTTTAAAGGAGTGTTGAAGCGTGAAAACGGGTATTTCGATTTATCTTTCCAGCCCTCTGCAGGATATTGAGCGGACGATTGAGCATGGTGCCGCGGCGGGTGCGCGCTATGCGTTCACCTCGCTGCATATTCCCGAGGATGGGGGGGCGGCGTATGCCGATAAGGTCCGTCATGTGCTGTCGCTGCTTTCCGCCCGCGGCATTGCGCTCATCGCCGATGTGGGGCCGCGCACGTGCGATTTGCTCGGGCTTGAGCGCATCGAGGACCTGCGCGATCTGGGGTTGGAATACCTTCGTTTGGACTATGGCTTTAGCGCCCAGCGGGTCGCGGAGCTGTCCGGTGTATTTCGCATTGTGGTCAATGCATCGACGGTGAGTTCTGATGAAATCGCATCGTGGTGTGAGGCCGGTGCCGATGTGACTCGTTTTGCCGCCTGTCACAATTTTTACCCCAAGCCTTATACCGGTTTAGCTCTGGAGGACATTGCTCGGGTGAATCTTCGTCTTGCGGCGCTTGGATTCGAAATCATGGCTTTTGTGCCGGGTGATGCCAACGTTCGCGGGCCGGTATTCGAGGGACTGCCGACGGTCGAGGCACAGCGCGGTCGCGCGTCAAAGGTTGCTCTCAATATGCTTGAGCTTGCACATGGCGCCGATTGCGACATTGTGTTGGCCGGCGACCCCGATCTTTCCGATGCGGGCTGGACGCAGTTTGCTCATGTTTCCGCCGGATACGTGGACCTGCAATGCGAGCTTGAGCCCGGTTATGCCTATGTACGTGGGCAGATTCATCACGACCGACCCGATTCGAGCACCCTCATCTTTAGGTCTCAGGAGTCGCGTACGACGCTTAAGCCGGATTCCGTGCCGATGGATGCCGGTGCCGGCCTGTCACGAAAGACGGGGTCGATCGCTGTGAGCAATAGCGGCTATGGGCGCTACGAAGGCGAGCTTGAGATTGCGCGGGTCGATCTTCCCGGTGACGAGCGCATGAACGTTGCGGGCCATATCACGCCCGAGGCAATGGAGCTGCTGCCGTTCATCAAACGCGGATTCGGGGTACGGTTCGTTTAGCGTGTGACCCGTGGGCTACAATTGGCCCATCATACGAAGGCGTCTCGTGTGGCGTGTGCCTGCGTTGGCCGATCTATATTCGGAGGATTCCCATGACCGTACTGTTTGTTGAATATCCCAAGTGCTCGACCTGTAAGAAGGCCAAGGCATGGCTGGACGAACACGGGGTAGAGTATATCGACCGCGATATCGTTTTGGACAATCCCACGGCTGATGAGCTTGCGACCTGGATTGCTCGTTCGGGACTGCCGGTGCGGCGCTTCTTTAATTCGTCGGGCATGAAATATCGAGAGCTGGGCCTGAAGGCGCGTCTAGATGCGGGCATGACGGATCGGGAGTGCTACGAGCTGTTGGCGACCGACGGCATGCTGGTTAAGCGTCCGCTGTTGGTGGGCGACGACTTTGCGATTCCCGGCTTTAGGGAATCGGCTTGGGTCGAGGCGTTGCTGTAGCGGCTGCGGAAAGTGCGACCCGTTTTGAGTGCTCAGGGTGGGACGTGTTTTCCATCGGCGGGCTCGCTCGGCTCAATCCTCGAGCTGTGCCCATTCGTGCGGATCGTAGACCTTTACGTGCTTGTTGGGCTTGCCGCTCCAGTACTCCTCGTCCATAAAGGGCAGATATGCCTGAACACCGGGGCAGATAAAGGGAATCCGCTGCTGTTGCAGTCGCTCGCGCTGTCGCTGCTCCAGGTGCGCCTCGGATATGACAGTCGGCATACCGGACAGCTCGACGAGGCTTGCCTGGATTCGCTTAAGGTCGGGGAGTCCCGCGTGCCATGACATCCGCATGATCAAAAAGGATGCACGGCGGTATTTTGCCTGCATCACCGTGATGGCGGGGCGCAGAGTGGGATGGATTTTGTCCCGTTCGGGCCAAAGGTCAGCAGTGATCTCGAGGCCCAGGGTCTCCCATAGGTAATCAAGCTCTTCGTCCATGGCGCCTCGATATCTACGTGATCATTGATACTTCGATTGTGTTGCCTGGTGCTATCGTTTTCGCGGTAGAATCTGCCAACGGTTGACGGCTACCGCTCGCGGCGTTTTGCCCTTCGTGTGCAGCGGTCGACTTCACAGGTCCTTCACGTGTTGGCCGTATTTGACTGAATTTCAAAAAAGTCAAAATTGGGGCTTGCGTCACGGCCGGACTTCCCGTATATTTCTTTCTTGCGCAAAGGCACAGCCGAGCGCAGCGATGCAGTCATTGGGATGTCGTCTAATGGCAGGACAGCGGATTCTGGTTCCGTCAATGGGGGTTCGACTCCCTCCATCCCAGCCATTGCATTTGCTACATATGGCCCGTTCGTCTAGCGGTTTAGGACGCCGCCCTCTCAAGGCGGAGATCACCAGTTCGAATCTGGTACGGGCTACCAAAATTGAACGCCCGGACCTCGTAAGAGACCCGGGTTTTGTGTATTGACCGATATTTAAGGCGCGCGTTGAGTCTGCCGCCCGGACCGAGGAGTTGTCATGGACCTGCCTATCAGCTTGGAAGACATCACGTATGCCGAGAACTATCTGGCGCAGGGCGACCTGGCTACGGCGACGCCGCTGCTTGAGCGTCTGGTGGAGCTCGCCGAGGAGTATATCGACGCTGAGTGCAAGACGGAGGAGAAGCGCCAGTACTTTAGCTTCGACAGCAAGTTTGAGCGCCTGGCCTATCGCCGCGTGGAGAAGGATCCGCGCGAGCTGGTGCAGGTCGAGGTTCCCTTTGACCGCCTGTACTCCGACATGGCGTTTGCCTACATTCGCCAGCAGGATTATGTGAGTGCTCGGAATGCCCTGATGCAGGCCGTGCGTTGGGATCCCATGAACTGCAACTATCGCTTGGACTTGGCCGAGCTGTTCCGCGCGCTCGAGGACAAGCAGGAGTGGGCATCGCTCTCGTTCTCGGTGCTGGAGCGCGCGAGCGACGGTAAGTGCGCCGCACGCGCCTACACCAACTTGGGTCAGTACTTCTTGGAGCCCGAGACCGAGAACATTTCGGCTGCCGTGGGCTGCGCGCGTCTGGCGCTGCGCCTGGCGCCCAATGATGCGCATACGACGCGCCTGCTCAACAAGATCCATACCACCTATCCGGATGCCGCGGACGAGAGTGACGACCATGTGATGGGTGAGCTCGCCCTGCAGGGCGTGCCGACCTCGCCTTCGGCCGAGATCGCCATCTGCCTGATCATGTGCGCGACCGACGCTGCGAGCGACGGCGACAAGCAGGAGGCTACGCGCCTGACGGTCCGTGCCCGCGACCTGGTGGGCGAAGAGGCGTGCGCGGCGATTATCAAGCTGGTGCGCGAGAGTGATGCCGAGCTTAACGCCGAGCGCAAGGCAAAGCGCGAGGCTGCGGGCTCAAACGCCGATGGCGCCAAGGAGGCCGGCGATGCCCAGTAAGCGCGAGCGCAAGCTCATTTCCAAGAATCGCTCGGCACATCACGAGTACTTTATCGATGAGACGTTTGAGTGCGGTATTGAGCTGAGCGGCACCGAGGTCAAGTCGATTCGCGAGCGCGCCTGCCAGATCACCGATACCTTTGCATTGATTCGTGGCGGTGAGTGCTGGCTCGTCGGCCTGCATATCCACCCTTATAGCCATGGTGGCGTGTGGAATCGCGATCCCGACCGTCGGCGCCGTCTGCTGCTGCACCGCAAGGAGATCGACTTTCTTGACGGCAAACTTCGCAACCGTGGTTATGCGCTGGTTCCGTTGGAGCTCTACTTTAATACCGACGGTCGCGTAAAACTGCTGCTGGGCCTGGGTCGCGGCAAGAAGCTCTACGACAAGCGCGAGGACATGGCCAAGCGTGATGTCCAACGCGAGATCGACCGCGCCCTCAAGGAACGCAACCGCTAGGCGCTCTATATAAGTTGCGGTGGAATACGGACTGTTTTGCCTGTTTGAGGGGCTATTCAGTCCCTATTTCACCGCAGCTGCGGGTGTCTCATCTTGCTTACTGTTCTGACACATATGTCTCAAAGGCGGCGTCCGGTATGGGGCGTCGCCTTTTTTTGTGGGGTACATACATCCATGAGGTTCCAACCCGGGTTAGGGGAGTGATCGTTATGGACAAAACTGCGTTCTTTACGATGCCGAGCGGCCTGTATGTGGTGAGTGCCGCGGCCGACGGGCTGCGTGCCGGCTGCGTTATCAACACGGCGGTGCAGGTGACGTCCACGCCGCCGCGCATCTCGGTTGCCGTGAATAAGGAAAATGTCACGTCTGGTGTTATCTCGTCTGCCAAGGCCTTTGCGCTGACCGTGATCGATCAGACGGCCGATATGCTCTACATTGGCAACTTTGGATTCCGTACTAGCAGCGACTATGACAAATTTGCCAAGTACGAGACGCGCGAGACCGCGCTGGGCATGCCCTATGTTCCCGAGCATGCGGCGGCCTTGTTTAGCTGCCGTCTGATCGACACCGTGGACGTGGGCACGCATCTGCTGTTTATCGGCGAGGTTGAGGATGCCGAGCGCCTGAGCGACGAGACGCCGCTCACCTACGATTACTACCATAAGGTGCTGAAGGGCAAGACGCCGCCCAAAGCGTCTTCGTACCAAGGGTAGAAATGATGTAAAACTACTTGCATAATATTATTGAGAATATATACTAATAAGCAAGTACACCAGCAGTCACGTTCGAGAGGAGAGCATCATGGCTGAGGAGAAGAAGACGTATAAGTTCGTGTGCATCGTTTGCGGTTACGAGGTTGAGGTCGACACGCCCGAGCTGCCCGAGGATTACGTGTGCCCGGTGTGCGGCGTCGGTCCCGATCAGTTTGAGCTCGTCGAGGAGTAACTCGCAGACACACGGCGAAAGCCGAACATAGCTCTGTCCAAGGGCCCCCGGTCGATTTCTCGGCCGGGGGCCCTTTTCCTCCGTCCCCAAGGGAACACGGCTGCTGTTAGCCGATTCTGCCTGTCGTGAGTCCGGCCGACCTTTGGTCTTAATCTGTAACATCTAACGGTTCAAAACGGGTCTTCCTGTTACAGATTGAGACAAAAGGTTGGAGCTGAAGAAATGTCTCGATCTGTAACATCTAGAAGTGGAAATTGGGCCCACTTGTTACATATCGAGACAAACCAAAACCGTCCGGCAGAAGATCTCAATCTGTAACATCTAGCAGTCAAAACGGGGTCTACGTGTTACAGATTGAGACAAACGGAGCTGTCCCTCGGAATGATCTCGATCTGTAACATCTAGACATCAAAAGCGTGTCTATCTGTTACAGATCGAGACGTTTGCCTGGGTAGGTGCCCCGCCCCATTACATCCCTGTCAACAACACGACATCGAGAATCGTCACGATGGCACCGATCCCCACGAGCAACGCGTTGAGCGGGCACGAGTTGGCGTATTTGCCCATGACGCGGGGCGAACTGGTGAGTCGTATGAGCACAAAGACCGTAATCGGCAGCTGAAGCGACAGCAGTGCCTGACTCCAGATGAGACCTTCAAAAGGATTTGGGACGACCAGGCACGTCGCCACGGCGCCGGCGAAACAGGCCGCCACCCCGATCGAGGAATGTCGGTCGTGGATGTCGTATTCCTCGTCGAACATGCCCGCGGTGATGGTGCCCGCCGCCATGCCCGCTGTCACACTACTCGAGAGGCCCGCAAACAGCAGCGCCACGGCAAAGATGGTCGAGCTTGCCGGGCCCAGAATGGGGGAGAGCGTGGCCGCTGCGACGGCGAGGTCGTCTACGACAATGCCGTGCGCATAGAAGGTCGTTGCGGCCAGGATGACCATTGCCGAGTTAATTGCCCAGCCCACGCCCATCGAAAAGAGCGTGTCGAAGAGCTCGTAGCGCAGGCGCTCCTCGATAACTTGCTCGCCTTGCCCCTCGAAGTGCATGGATTGGATGACCTCGGAGTGCAGAAAGAGGTTATGGGGCATAACGACCGCACCCAGGACACTCACGATAATCGCGGCAGAGCCAGTGGGCATACTGGGCGTGATCCAGCTTGCGGCGGCTTGCGGCCAGTCGACCTTGACCAGCGCAAGCTCGGCCAAAAACGAGAGTCCCACCACGCCCACGAAGGCGATGATCCATCGCTCGGCGCGTTTGTAGGAGCTTGTCATGAGCATGGCAATCGATGCCGCCGCGACGATGATGCAGCCGGCGCGTACGGGCAGGCCAAAGAGCATTTGAAGCGCGATTGCACCGCCCAGGACTTCGGCCATGGCGGTGGCGACCGTGGCTAGATACGCGCTGCCGAGTATCGCGCGCCCGACGAGGCGGGGCAGGTGGCGCGTCGTGGCCTCGGCGAGACACATGCCCGTGGCGATGCCCAAGTGCGCCGCGTTGTGCTGCAGCACGATGAGCATGATCGTGGACAGCGTGACGATCCACAGCAGCGCGTAGCCAAACTGCGAGCCGGCGGCCATATTGGAGGCCCAATTGCCCGGGTCGATAAAGCCGACGGTCACGAGCAGTCCGGGGCCGATATGCCGTGCGATGTCGAGTCCGCCGTGGCCACCGGTGCGTCGGGAGCCAAAGTGATGTTTGAGATGGTTGAGCATGGTGCGCTCCTGCGTGCCGTTTGTTTGACTCCGCAAAGGATACCCGTTTTAGGCCAAATAGTTAACCAAGACTAACAAAATAGCTGTATTTGAATAGGATGAGGAAGGGGGCTGCCGAAATGTCTTGATCTGTAACAACTAGGGATGGAAATTGGGCCTAGGTGTTACAGATCGAGACAGGAAGAAATGGTCCTATGGAAAATCTCGATCTGTAACAGCTGACCGCCAAAACCGGCCCTTCGTGTTACAGATTGAGACATTCGGAGCCGTCTCTCAGAAACATCTCAATCTGTAACAGTTAGTCGTCGAAATTGGGTCTTCCTGTTACAGATTGAGATGTTTGAAGCGGCGAGCTCACAGGCCGAACCTGGGGCCCTTGTTGTTGCCCTTGAGGTCGGCGGTGTCCACTTGTAGGGCGCGCGTTACGCGATTGTTTCGAAACGGGCGGGAAACACAACGGGCTGGCTATGCTCTTAGTATGCCTAGTCAACTGACTGTCTAAATATCTAGGGGAGGATCGCGATGCAGGCAGATTCCGCTCAGCAGCAGGGCCTTTATCGCCCCGAATTCGACCACGATGCATGTGGCATCGGCGCGCTTGCCGATATCAACGGCGAGCGCCATCACCAGATCCTGGACGATGCGCTGTCCATTCTGGTCAACTTGGAGCACCGCGGCGGCACGGGACTCGAGAAGAACACCGGCGACGGCGCTGGCATCCTGTTCCAGGTTCCGCATCACTTTTTCCGTAAAGAGGCCCAAAAGTGCGGCCAGATTTTGCCGGCAGAGGGCGACTATGGCGTGGCCATGCTGTTCTTCCCGCAGGACGACAAGGGCGTAGAGGATGCCCGCCGCGTGTTTGAGGAGGGCTGCGCCGAGGCTGGCGTGCCGCTGCTCTTTTGGCGCGAGGTGCCGGTCGACCCGCACGACCTGGGCGAGACGGCCCGCGCCTGCATGCCTACCATCCTGCAGGCCTTTCTGGGTCGCCCCGACGACACGCCGGCGGGCGACGCCTTCGAGCGCCGTCTGTATGTGTGCCGCCGCACCATCGAAAAGAAGGCCGACGCTGAGTTTGCCCTGCGCGACAAGATCTTCTATGTGTGCTCTATGAGCTCGCGCACTATCGTGTACAAGGGCATGCTGGTCGCCACACAGATGCGCCGCTTCTTCATCGACCTCAACGACGCCGCCGTCAAGACGGCCGTGGCGCTCGTACACTCGCGCTACTCCACCAACACCACGCCCAGTTGGGAGCGTGCGCACCCCAACCGCTTTATCATCCACAACGGCGAGATCAACACCCTCAAGGGCAACGTCAACTGGATTCGTGCCCGCGAGCCCAACCTGTACAGCCCCGTGCTGCAGCATGATCTTGAGCGTGTGATGCCCATCACCAACCGTGAGGGCTCCGATTCCGCGATTCTGGACAATGTGCTCGAGTTTTTGGTCATGAACGGTCGCCCGCTTACGCGTGCTGCATCCATGCTGCTGCCCGAGCCGTGGGACCACAACGACAGCCTGAGCGAGGAGCGCCGCGCCTACGACGCTTACCAGTCCATGCTCATGGAGCCGTGGGACGGCCCGGCGGCCATCGCTTTTACCGACGGTCGCACGCTGGGTGCCGCCCTCGACCGCAACGGCCTGCGTCCCGCTCGTTACTACGTGACGCGCGACGGCCGCTTTATGCTGGCAAGCGAGGTGGGCACCATCGAGGTGAGCCCCGAGAACATCCTGACGAGCGGCTGTCTGGGGCCGGGCCAGATGCTCGAGGTTGACTTTGCCCGCGGGCGCGTCATCTACAACGACGAGCTGCGCGCCCGTTATGCCAAGGAAAAGCCCTACCGTGATTGGATTGCCGAGGAGACGCTGACCGTTGACGCGCTCGATGAGCCCGTTGCGGCAACGCCCGCTGAGGACGCCGAGGTGCCCGCCGCCGTGCGCATGGCCAAGCTCGGCTACCACTGGGATGACGTCGACGAGGTCGTGCGTCCCATGGCCCAGCAGGGCAAGGCACCGCTCGCCTCGATGGGCATCGACGCGCCGCTGGCCTGCCTGTCCAAGAAGACGCGTTCGTTCTTCGATTACTTCTATCAGCTGTTCGCCCAGGTCACGAATCCGCCGATCGATGCCCTGCGCGAGCACATGGTGACTTCGACCACGCTCTACCTGGGCAACCACGGCAACTTGCTCGAGGATTCCCGCACGGCCTGCCAGCTGGTGCGCTTGGAGCGCCCGTTGCTCAACGAGGAGGAGTTCGAGCGTATCTGCGCCATCGACCGCGTGGGCTTTAAGACTCGCCGCTTCCGTGCCGTCTACCGCCGCGATGCCGGCGAGGGCGCGCTGCAGGCTGCGCTCAAGCAGCTTGCAGAGGACGTTGAGGCTGCGGTCCGCGACGGCGTGAACATCGTGGTGCTGAGCGATCGTGCCGCTGCGGGCGAGGTACCCGTGCCGTCGCTGCTCGCCGTGGGCTGCGTGCACAATCACCTGATCCGCGCCGGCGTGCGCACCTTTGCCGATATCGTGGTGGAGTGCGGCGATGCCGTGTCTCCGCACGACTTTGCGGCGCTGGTGGGCTACTCCGCGAGCGGCATCTATCCGTACAACGCACATGCGTGCATTCGCGACTTGGCGGCACGCGGCGATTTGGACGTGACGGCCGAGCAGGGCATCGCCAACTACAATAAGGCCGCGACCGCCGGCATCGTCTCCATCATGTCCAAGATGGGCATCTCCACGGTGCAGAGCTACCATTCGGCGCAGATCTTCGAGGCCGTTGGCTTTACGCCGGAGTTCGTCAATGCGTACTTCGCCGGCACGGTGAGCCGTGTGGGCGGTATGGGTGTCGAGGACGTCGAGCGCGAGCAGAATGAGCGCTATGACGCCGCGCTCGCCATCCTTAAGAGTCCGGCTCCCGATCAGCTGCCCACACTGGGCCTGACCAAGTGGCGCCCGTTCGGTGGCGAAGATCACCTGATCGACCCTCAGACCGTCTACCTGCTGCAGGTCGCCTGCCGCGAGGACAGTTACGACACCTTTAAGGAGTACAGCGCCCGCCTGCATCGCACCGGCCGTGCCGTGCGCCTGCGCGACCTGTTGGACTTTAATGCCAGCGGCCGCACTCCGGTGGCGCTCGACGAGGTGGAGCCTGCGTTCAACATCGTCCGCCGCTTTAACACCGGCGCCATGTCGTATGGCTCCATCAGCAAAGAGGCGCACGAGTGCATGGCTATCGCCATGAACCGCCTGCATGGCCGTTCCAACTCGGGCGAGGGCGGCGAGGACCCGCGTCGCGAGACCCCGCTGGCCAACGGCGACTCCAAGAACTCCGCGATCAAGCAGGTGGCAAGCGCGCGCTTTGGCGTGACGAGCCGCTACCTGTGCAGCGCCTTCGAGATTCAGATCAAGATGGCCCAGGGCGCCAAGCCCGGCGAGGGCGGCCACCTGCCCGGCAAGAAGGTCTACCCCTGGATCGCCGAGGTCCGTCAGTCCACGCCCGGCATCGGCCTGATCTCGCCTCCGCCGCACCACGACATCTACTCTATCGAGGACCTGGCAGAGCTGATCTTCGATCTTAAGAACGCCAACCCCGGCGCGCGCGTGTCGGTCAAGCTGGTCAGCGAGGCCGGCGTCGGCACCATCGCCACCGGTGTGGCCAAGGGCGCTGCAGACAAGATCTTGATCAGCGGCCATAACGGCGGCTCGGGTGCCGCGGCGCGCGATTCCATCTGGCATGCGGGCCTGCCGCTGGAGCTCGGCCTTGCCGAGGCCCAGCAGACGTTGCTGCAAAACGGCCTGCGCTCACGCGTGGTGCTCGAGGCCGACGGCAAGCTCATGGACGGCACCGATGTTGCCGTCGCGTGCCTGCTGGGTGCCGAGGAGTTTGGTTTTGCGACCATGCCGCTCATCTCCATGGGCTGCCTCATGCAGCGCGACTGCCAGCAGGACACCTGCCCGGCCGGCATCGCTACACAAAACTGCCGTCTGCGTCGCGGCTTCCGCGGCAAGCCCGAGCACGTTGAGCACTTTATGCTCTTTGTTGCCGAGCAGCTGCGCGAGGTCATGGCGAGCCTGGGCTTCCGCACCGTCGACGAGATGGTCGGCCATCCCGAGTGCTTACGCCAGATCGAGGTGCCGGGCAACCGCAAGGCCAACCTGCTCGATCTGTCTTCCGTGCTGGCGAGCGCGACCTGTGAGTTCGGTGCCCATATTCCGGGCGCCGACGGTCGCCACTTCCTTCCGCAGATGGCCGCGGACAGCGAGCTCGACAAGACGCTCGACTCCACGTTGTTTGTGCCCTATACGGCCGATGCCCGTGCGCACCTGCGTCCGATTCGCTTCCGCGCCGATATCGCCAACGTCAACCGCTGCGTGGGCACCATCTTGGGCAACGCGGTGACCAAGGCGCATCCCGAGGGCCTGCCCGCCGGCTCCATCACCGTCGATTGCGATGGTTCGGCCGGTCAGAGCTTTGGTGCCTTCCTGCCGCGCGGCATTACGCTCAACGTGTGCGGCGACGCCAACGATTACTTTGGCAAGGGCCTTTCGGGCGGCGAGGTGTCGGTGCGCCCCAATCCGCATGCGACCTACAAGTTCGACGAGAACATCATCGTGGGCAACGTTGCGTTCTTTGGTGCTACGAGCGGCCGCGGCTTCATTAACGGTCTTGCCGGCCAGCGTTTTGCCGTGCGTAACTCCGGTGCCACCGTGGTGGTCGAGGGCTGCGGCAATCATGGCTGCGAGTACATGACGGGCGGTCTGGCGCTCATCCTGGGCGAGGTCGGGCAGAACTTTGCCGCCGGTATGACGGGCGGCGCGGCCTATGTCTTTGACCAATACGGCACGCTCGACGCCCGCGTGAACCATGAGAGCGTGGAGCTCAAGGCCCCGACGGCCGACGAGCTGGCGCAGATTCGTGCGCTCATCCAAGAGCACGTGGACGCGACGCAGAGCCCGCGCGGCATTAAGCTGCTCTACAGCTTTGAGACGATGAGCAAGCACTTTGTGAAGGTCATTCCGACTGAGTACGAACGCGTGCTGGCGATTGTCGCTGCGGCCGAGCCCGTGGGCAAGACGCATGCGCAGGCTGAGGAGCTGGCGTTTGACATTGTGACCGGTCGCGCGAGCGCCGCGGATGTCGCTCGCTTCGATGTCACGGGCGCTGCGTCCGTGGCTGCCAGCTCTGTTGCTTCGAACAAGAAGGAGGCGTAAGTGCCATGGGCAAGCCCGGTGCTTTTCTTGATATCGATCGCGTGACCCACGAGCTGCGCCCTGTGGAGGAGCGTAGCCGCGATTTCGATCCGCTGTACGTGGAGCTCGACGACGATGCGCGCCGCGCCCAGGCGAGCCGCTGCATGATGTGCGGTGTGGCGTTTTGCCAGATGGGCGCGAGCTTTGGCAAGGCACGCCCGAGCGGCTGCCCGCTGCATAACCTGATTCCTGAGTGGAACGAGCTGGTGTATCGCGGTCGTTGGGACGAGGCTGCCGAGCGCTTGTCGCTCACCTCGCCCATGCCCGAGTTTACGAGCCGTGTGTGCCCGGCGCTGTGCGAGGCCGCATGCAACCTGGGTTCGGTCGACGGCAAGCCCACGACGATTCACGATAACGAGCGCGCGATCAGCGACCATGAGTGGGCAAATGGCGGTCCGCGTCGCTTTGAGCCGGCAGGGGAGGGCGCACCCTCGGTTGCCGTGGTGGGCTCCGGTCCTGCTGGTCTGGTGGCAGCATGGGAGCTTGCGCGTCGTGGCGCCCGCGTGACGGTGTTTGAGCGCGACGACCGTCCGGGCGGTCTGCTCATGTACGGCATTCCCAATATGAAGCTCGAGAAGTCCGTGGTCGAGCGTCGCGTGGCGCTCATGCGCGAGCTGGGCATTGTGTTTGAGCTGGGTGCTGACGTTACGAATCCTGCGGTGGCGGCCAAGCTCAATGGCTTTGACGCCGTTGTGGTGGCTGCCGGCGCTCGTGCGCCCCGCGGTCTTTCGGCTACGAACGTGGATGCCCCGGGCGTGGTGTATGCCGTGGACTACCTGACGGCTTCGACCGTCTCGGTGCTCGATGGTGGTGAGCTCGCGGTGAACGCGCACGGCTTGGACGTTGTGGTCATTGGCGGCGGCGATACCGGCAACGACTGCGTGGGTACCGCGGTGCGCCAGGGTGCGCGCAGCGTGCGCCAGTTTGAGTTTTTGCCGGCTGCGCCCGATAAGCGCGCGGCGAGCAACCCCTGGCCGCAGTGGCCCAACGTTAAGAAGACCGACTACGGCCAGCAGGAGGCTATCGCTGCGATGGGTGGCGAGATGCGTGCCTGGGGCGTGGATACGCTTGAGGTGCTGCTGGACAAGAAGGGCGCGGCCGCGGGCCTGCGCGTGGTCAACCTGGATTGGTCGGTCGGCAAGCCCGAACGCATTGCGGGCTCCGAGCGCGAAGTGCCGGCGCAGCTGGTGCTCATCGCCTGCGGCTTTACGGGTCCGGAGCACAGCGTGTTCGAAGCCGTCGGCGTGCCCGCTGCCACGGCGGGCCGCCCGCTGCCCGTGATGGCCTCCGAGGCTCGCACCTTGCGGCCCGCGTGGATGGTGTTGCTGCGGATGCCGCGCCGGTGTATGTGGCCGGTGATGCCCGCAACGGCAGCTCGCTCGTGGTGAGCGCCATGGCCGATGCCCTCGCCTGCGCTGCCGAGGTCGCCGAGGACTTGAGGCTGTAAGGTAGTCATTCAGGCGCGTCCCCAACGACTAGTCATTGGGGACGCGCTTTTTTGTCTAGTCGTCGGGGACACTCTTAACGTCTGACTGCTCATTTGCTGACGTGCGGGTTCGCGGCGCCTTGCTGTTTTCGTGATGGCTGCGGCTGGCAAGCTCAAAATCTCTGTTTATTTGTCTATGTTTAACTGGGGTTTTGCTTCGGTATAACGTATCGGTCAAGCGTTCTGTCAAGTGCTTGGTCAGCATCTGGTTTGCAGCCTTATGCCCATTTCGTCCGCGCTGGCGGCGACCACCGGCCCTCCCCGTAAGCTCAAATTGAGGTTCATCAGTTTGAGGAGGATGTCATGGCTGATCATGTTTTGGACCGGGGACGTCTGGCCGAGGCCGTTGGTAACGATATTGCCGACATGGCCCAGTTTTGGATGCTGCGCAAGTTTCAGTTTTTGGAGCCGGCGCGCACACAGTTCGAAGTGATCGTCGATCCATGGCTCAGCTATTGCGAGGAGCCCTCGCAAAATGAAATCATGGCCTATAACATGGCATTTACCGATTGGCTGCTGTTCGAGCGTCCCTATTACCATGACAAGACGCTGCTGGAGCTGTATGTGGACGAGCCGCCGACGTCGCTTTCGCCTGCTTCGCTCAGACGGCTCGAACAGGTGCGCGACACGCATTATTTTTCGCGCTTTGGCATTTTGGACAAGGATCCTGTGACTGGTATGGTCGCGCTGCGCGACACGCGCACCGACCGTCGTTTTGATGTCTACGACCCACATATCGTGCAAAAAGAGCACTGGCGCGATGGTGCGATTGCGGTGCGTCTCGCGTGCGTCGACGATGTCTGGCTGACGGCGGGGCAGCTCTACCTGTATGACATCGCTCGCCTGAACGACACGGCGGTCGACGGACCGGGTGCGGTGCATCCCGAGGATCTGCAGGACGGCTTTGACACCTCGTGCATCAGCTTCTTCTTGCGTCTGGTCCGCGACATCATGGGCGCCCAGGGGCGGTACGTAAAGTCCCTCAACATCTACGAACAGGAATGGGGGTAGAGGATGGGCGGTTGTCGCCTGCTTTGCCTTCTGCCCTTTTGTCTCGATCTGTAACGTTTGGGGACAAAAACCAGTCTATCTGTTACAGATCGAGACGAATGCTTGGGCGCCGCTGGTTTGTCTAAATCTGTAACGTTTAGGGGCCTGGAG
>ENA-OQED01000546-OQED01000546.1-human-gut-metagenome-genome-assembly--contig:-NODE-546-length-14682-cov-1.288767_pt1 | contig 14682 bp, 22 predicted proteins | sample MGYA00242790_ERZ504625 | MGnify/ENA primary metagenome ERZ504625 (study PRJEB26092, sample SAMD00036345) | human gut metagenome | host: Homo sapiens | study: EMG produced TPA metagenomics assembly of...
CCTGTTATGAAATTGTACAAACTCAAAAATTCTGCTTTTTGCATAAAAAAAGCGGTACAGAACGCTCAAAAAAAGCACACTGTACCGTTGATTGGCGGAGCATCAGAGATTTGAATTTGTTACAATGCGCGCTATGGTGTGGAAGATTGATTGTTTACGAAAATTATACGAACTAATGCGGTTTATGCGGTGAAGTGCGCGTTGAGGATTCGTGCGGCTTCATCGACTGCGCTGGCCTTGGCCTCGGCGTACCAGCGCTGGGTTGTCAGGATGTCTGCGTGGCCCATCAGCTCCTTGGCTACCTGCGGGCTGATCTGGCATTCGACCAACACGCTGGCAAACTCGTGCCGGAGTTGGTGCGCGGTGAAATCGGCCTCCAGCACGGCCTTGTAGAGCGCCTCGCCGGTGACGCTGGTCTTGCCGGTTTTGTAGCGCTTGCCGCTGTCGTGGGCGTGGCCGATGCCGATGCAGTATTGCAGCCATGCGTTTTGGTATCGGCTCTTCGTCATGGGCTTTTTGCCGCCAAAGATGAAATCATCATCGGCCAGATCGGCAAGTCGGCTGCCGAGTGCATCCTGCAGGGGCTTGAGGATCGGCACGGTGCGGTAGGCGCTGTCGGTTTTAGGCTCCTCAAGCTCGGGGTAGTTATTGTGCCAGACCACGGCCTTGGAAACCTTGATCGCGCCGTCAGCAAGGTCCTTCTTCTGCAGCGCCATCACCTCGCCCAGACGCAGGCCGGCGTACATCATGATGGCCGGGCAGAGACCGAAGCCCCCGGGGTGGGCCTTAACATCGGCGATCTCCTGCTCTGTGGGGGCGCGGCGCTTGGTCTGGGGCAGGCCCTGCGGCAGCTTGAGCAATGTGCAGGGGTTCGCATCGCCGTGCATCTCGGCGCACCAATACTGCCAGATCAGGGAGAGCACCGACTTCTGCCCGGCAATGCTTTTATAGGCGTAGCCCTGCGCGGCCATGTGCATCAGCTCGCGGTTGATGTCGGTGCTGGTGATCTCGCGCATGCCCTGCCCCTCAAACCAGCCCTTGGCAAGCTCCACCTTGTGGCGGTAGCCCCGGCGGGAGCCATACTTGATGCACGGCTCCTTGGCGCGCCAGAACGCCTCTGCGACCTCGCAGAAGGGGTCTCCCCTGTCCCGGCGGGTGCTGGCCTCAATGAGGGCCGCATCGATCTTGGCCTGCACCTCCTTTGCGGTGCGGCCGTAGAAGTGGCGGGTCTTGCCATCAATGACGCGGCAGCGCTCGATCAGGCCGTCCGCGCGTTTTTTTCGTTTTTGCCATGTAAAAACCTCCTTATAGATACACTTTGACAAGCGTGTCCGGAGGTGATACAATACAGATGCTGGTCGGTATTGTGTCCACCTTGGACATGCTGATCTTGAACGCCTGCGGTGTTGGTAGCACCGGAGGCGTTTTTCTGATTTTTGTGAGGATATTGTCTTGTGATTTGTAATATTTACCAGTTGACTTTGGGAGATTACTTTGGTAAACTATCATTAGTTTGATATCGGAGTTGACGGTTTCTACTTAGTGGATATCGTCAATAGAAGGTGTCACGAGAAAAGACTCGTTCAGCGTATTTTTCCTATTTAGGGAATTATGTTGTTTGGGTCTTTATTTTTTTCCCCACTTTAAGTAGTCGTACATTCTAATTAGTCGTCTTACATTTGTACGCGTTATACTGTCTAATTGCTCCAATGCGTTATCGTTTTTGCTCGAATAAACTTTGTAGGATTTTTCCGAGATAATCCACATCAATTTTATTTTCTGGGAAACAGCACATGATGCGAAAGGCTTTTGGCTTATCATCCTTCAACTCATCCCATAGGCTTGCCAGAGAAGGATATCGGTCTGTTGTATAACGATACTTTTTATTGGTTGCCGTGGTCAATTTTTCAAAATCATTTGGTGTCACCGCTCTTATTTCGGGATAGTCCTCTTTGGCTTGTGCAAGATATTTGTATACTGGAATGTCACCGGCAGTTCCTTTTTTTACTTGCGGATATGCGTACTGCAAAAGCTGGTCTGCGTTAAAACCCTTTAGGCGCTCTATTTCATCTAGTACAATACTGCGATACCATTCGTTAGTATCAACAATGCTCAGCAAGCCAAATTCACCGGTATTTGAAACACCAATAGAAATTGCTAACTTATTCTCATCGATATTTTTATCATCGAGATCAGCAACCATGAGCAGGGCCCCGGCTTACTTGTGACGGCGTAGGTGTATATTTCTTCTTTAAAACGGCGAAGGAGTTTCACGGGAACAGATGCTTTCTTTGCAGCCAATGCGTCATATAAAATGCTAAAGTCAGACAGTGTAAGTCTTGTCATAGAAAGCATTTGCTCGCCGAATGTCAATGTGGAGGTGGTAATGGAATATCCCGAAGCGCCAGGCTTATAGTCCACAAAAACAAAGCGTTCCTGCAATTTTTCTACTTTGTCGGTCGGCAAACATAAAAGAATATCCTTTAAAATGTTTTGAATGTCTGAATCGTTCAAGGAATATCCAATATAAATAATAGGGTACTCCATGAAGATTGTCATCAACTTTGCAGCAAGGTATTTCCCCTTTTCATTAAAGATTTCATAGTCATGTTCGTTGATAACGAGAGACTCGGGCACCGATACGGAACCATGAATTTTATAAATTTCAGCTATGCCTTGTATAGAAGAAAATACAAGCTGGTTCTGCCCAATATAAGGGGTATAGTCGTCAAAGAGCTTTTCAAAAAAGGTGTCGTAATTTGTAGTAATTACACCTGCCAGATTTTTCTTTGAAATATTTTTTAATTTTTGAATTTCATCCTTGAATGCGGGCTGTGGGATGGATTTCCCTTTCAGGTACCATGCAATTTCTGCCTTAAAAGGCGAGCAACCGCTTTCTACGGCATTAAGAACAAAGGAATCGTTTGTTCGCATTTCGGGGGCGCTGTACCATTTAGAGTCAAAGTCTTGCTGTATCAGCGTTGCTATTTTGGGCATAATCCCTTGGGTATAACCAAGCTGGTGGGCTTTGCTTTCATAAGCGCGGTAGGCAAAGCGGTCAGCGTTCACTCTGGATGCAAACTCGGTTAAAAGACCTTTCCAGTCTGGCAGATCATAATATCGGCGCGTAATGCCAGAGCCGGCAAATAAAATGGGAATAGTGTTGAACCGAGCGACAACATCCTGTATGTTCATGGCAATCTCCCTTCATAGAAAAATCGAAAAATGTAAGTTGTAAAGACTACCCCCTGTCTGCCGATTGGCAGTGCAGGGCTATTTTTGTTTTACAACTTCCTGCACAGGCCGACGGCTTTGCCTAAAACCGATGGGTGTAGCCTGTGACAAGCCCTTCGATTTGGATGTCATCAAGCGCAGGCCCACTGTACATCTTTGGCCGGTAGGCACTGTTGGCGGGGACTAATGTGATGGTGCTGCCGTCATAATATACGCGCTTGAGGGTGGCCTCTTCCCCTGCTGGTCGGTATTGTGTCCACTCCGGACACGCTGATCTATACGCTCACGGTGTTGGCGCACTGTGGGCGTTTTTTTATTTGCTTTTCCTTGTTTCGGCCAAGTGCAACAGAAGTTGGCCGGTGACGTAGGCATCGGCAGCGGCACGATGCTGGTCGGGAACTACGATACCATAGTAAGTGCATAAAGTCCCGAGCTTGTGATTCTCTACATCCCAATCACTATCGAAATCTTCCATATAGGTCTGAAGCTCTGCGTCCCATTTTCGCCGCGGCTTTTTAAGCATCCGCTTGGCCTGCTCATACGTGCAATAGTATTTGCGCTTTATATGGTCAATGCGGCTTCCTGCGGCTAGGATGAATCCCAAGTCAAAATCAAGATTATGGCCGACCACAGCGCTGGCACCAACAAAGCGGTCAAACGCGGGCATGATCTGCTCAATAGTGGGACAATCGGCAACTATATCATCTGTGATGTGGTTGATGGCGGAAACATCTGCGGGGATGGCTTTTCCGGGGTTCACCAGCGTTTCAAAGATTTCCGTAGCCTTGCCGTTTTTAAAGCGTACGGCTGCAAGTTCAACAATTTTGTCACGGCTTTTGTTCAAGCCCGTTGTCTCAGTATCAATGACAACAAATTCATCCAGATTGCTGCGGGATGTCAGGCTTGTATGCTTACATTCAAGTGCTTCACTGCCGTCATCAGGGGCGGCAGGAAGCTGTTCAACTGCTGCGCGGGGTATCGCGGCAAACGCAGCGGATGCTTGCTCTACCTGCTTACGGCGCTGCTCGGCGTATTCTTGTTGACGCAATTTCATATCGGAGCGCGCTTTTTCTGCAGCAGCCTGCTTCTTTGCACTTTCTTCGGCCTGAGCCTTTTGGCACTTTTAGTTCTTTCTCTTTGCTGCGCATTGCGGATGAAAAAAACAGCAGGAAGACACCAAACAGGAAGAGAAAGACCCCGGCAAAGAAGCTCAGCGTAAATAATGCGATAGATATACCGATTAAAGCAACCCCTAAGACAGAAAAAACAATCCCATAAAAATGGCAGTCACTTACGGTCAACTTTTGCTTACTCATATCCGATACCTTTTTACAGTTTGCGGCAGAGGCCAACGGCCTTGCCTTCGATGGTAATGGTGTTCATATCCTCGCCGATGCGCAGGATAGTCGGAAATGTGGGGTTTTCGGCGCGGAGTTCGATGTGGTCATCGAACAGAAACACGCGCTTGAGGGTGGCCTCGCCATCGATCAGGACGGCGGCGACCTCGCCGTTCTCTACCATCGGCTGGCAGTGGATGGCTACGACATCGCCGTCTTTGATTTTTGGCTCCATGCTATCGCCCTGGCACAGCAGTGTAAAGTCGGCATGCCAATCGCTGGGGACTTCATCGTAGGCCTCAACATTCTCCTCCGCGAGGATGGGTGTGCCGCAGGCAATCTGCCCCACACGCGGGATGCGGTCCCGCTGCGGCAGCGGCTGGAACCCGGCTGGGATGGGGGTAGCGGCAACAGGATCTTTCCGTTCTACGGTTGATCGCCCCATGAGATAATCCATGTCGACATTGAAAATGTCTGCGATAGCTTCAAGCGTTTCAAAATCCGGTTCGCGGCTGCCAGTTTCATACATGCCTATCGTACTGCGGGATACTTTTAGCAAGGCAGCGAGTTGCTCTTGCGTTATGCCTCTCTCGATGCGAAGGGATTTTATAATTGCCGAAAATTTAGCCATGCGAAGTCAATCCTCTCTGTGTACTAATCTTATGATATCACGAATCGTGAGAAAGTCAACCGCAAAATGTCACGAAATGTGTTGACAAATACCAAGAGCGTGATATACTGTATATATAGTCACGGTTCGTGACAAATGAAAGCGAGGTGATTCTGATGGATTCGGAGAAGATTGCGCACACATTGGTTGAACTGCGGGGCGCTCGACCGCGCGCCGAGGTTGCAACAGCGCTGGGTGTAAGCGTTTCTGCACTGGCGATGTACGAGACTGGCGCTAGAATCCCCCGCGATGAAACAAAGCGTAAAATCGCGCAGTATTACGAGAAAACCGTGGAGGAGATTTTTTACGCCTAAAAATGTCACGATAAGTGACAAGCAGCGTGTCCACCATGGACACGCCCACAAGGAGGTAAGCATGGCACGCGAAAAGCAAGGCTACCGGGATGCGCTGGAGCGCATCCGGCACGAGGCTGCGGGCGAGCTGGTGACAGTGCCCGAGGCCGCACACATCGTTTACGGCACAGATCCCTACGCCGCGCGCAAGGTCTGCCGCAACTTTGAGGGCTGGATCGGGGCCGGGCGCGACAAGCGCATCCCGGCCACCGCGCTGGCAAGACAGATCTGCTGATGACAATGGAGGATCTGGACTGGGTACAATCAAGGCTTAGGAACTGCACCAACGCCCGCCGCCAGCTGAGAATCTGCGCCGAGTGCCTGTGTGTGGATGAGGGCACCCTGCTGGAAAGTCTGGGCTATGCCAGTCTTGACGCTTTCCGCGCGGCGCATCCTCAGAATAAGCGATCCTGCGGCCCGTCTGCTGAGCGCATCTACAACCCTGTGCCGCCGGAGGTGATGCTGGAAAGCATCCTGTACTACTACGGCGGCGCGCCGATCAGCAGCGTGTGCAGGATGATGGGCTACACCCAGACCGTGACGCCGGAGGCAATCCGGTGCAGAGTATGCAACTGGAAGAAGAAACACCCGGCGCTTGCTGCCGGTATGCCGCACAAGCGGCCAAAACCGAAAAAGGAGACCAAGCCCATGAAAATGACCTATGATGAGGCGGGGCTGCCCGCCTATGCCTACGCAAGGAGCCGCTACACCAACAACATCGTCCGCATCGTGCGCGGGGAGCGCACCCTGTTCGGTGTGGTGGAGCAAGAGGCTGTGGACACACTGAACGAAGCGGCAGGCGTCACCCGCGCCCAGGCTGCTGCCATGTACGGCGGGGCCATGTGCGGCTGGGACAGCCCGATGGCCGACCCCAACAACTACAATGAGGCCGGTGTCTACATCGGCCCGGAAATGGAGGATAAAGATGGAGACTAAGCAAGAGACCAAACAGGAAACCAAGGAGACCGTCAAGGACGCTGTGGGGGCCGGTACGCTGGCGTCTGACGACATTGTTGTGAGCGTGCTGGATGTGGATGAGAACGGCGCGACCATCAAGCTGTGGCCGGATGCCGCTGCGGTGCGCGACAAGCTGAACGCGCTGGGCCAGACGCTGTACGGCGATGACTACAGCCTGCGCCGGTATCTTTGCGGCAAGGCGCTCTACTGCGCCATTGCCATTGGCGATACCACCCGGGACGCCCCCTGCCCGGCGGGGTATCAGGTCAACGCGGACGCCAACCTCAACGAGGCAGACGGCAGCCTTGTGGCCGCTGCTGCAGAGTGGGGCCTTGGCTTTGGGGTGTTCAACCTGCCGCCCCGGCGCATCGGCAAGGAGTGGCTGCAGATCAACCCGGTGGCGGGCCGTGACGGCAAGACGATCCACCATTATGTGCTTGGCGAAAAGCTGACCGTGGCGGGCATCCGCTATGAGCCGGGCGGCCGCGTGGCCGAGGTCCATCTGCGCCGTTCCAGTGATGGGAGCGTGATTCGATGGCAGGTAAACTGATCGGGCATCTGGCCGCGTGGTACATCCCCAACGGCCCGGCGGGCAATGCGCTGGAGCGCCTGACCGTGGACCGCGGCTACCTGCTGGAGGCCGAGCGCCTGCACGGCGAGCTTGAGAGCCGCGCACGCGGCCAGCCCCTTGCGGTGGAGATCGACATCAGACCCGTGCGCAGCAAGCGCACGCTGGCGCAAAACAACCTGATGTGGGTGCTGCTGAACAAGCTGGCCCTGGCAATGAACGGCGGCACCCCGGGCGGGGTGACTGCCGAACAGTGCTATCTGGACCTTTTGGCGGAGTTTGGCGTGGAGAGGGAGATATTCGAGATGCCGCTGCGCGCCCTGCCGCAGTTCAAGCGCGCCTACCGCGTGACGCATATCATCGAGCACCTGCCCGGCGGGCGGTGTCGGGTGGCCGCTGCACCGGGGACATCCTGCTACACCACCCAGCAGATGCACGACTTCATTGAGAGGATCTTTGACCAGTTGAGCTTGCTGGGCGTGGACGATGCCGAGACCACCCAGCAGTACCGGGACTGGAGGCGCGCGGATGGCTAAGAGCATTTTGCAGAAGGATAAAGAGTGCTACCTCTGCCGCCGGTTCTACAACCTGCGCACGGTGCGGGGGCTGGAGGAGCACCACATCCTGTACGGCCGCGGACGGCGCGCGCTGAGCGAGCAATACGGCCTGAAAGTGTGGTTGTGCCACATGCACCACAACGAGGCCCCGCTTGGCGTACATTTTGACGCTAAGACTCGCAAGCTGTTGGAACAGGCAGCACAATTTGCTTTTGATGAGCTCCACGGCCCCGGCAGCTTTGCCGAGGTGTTTGGGGAAGAAATTTAGTTTTTAGGAGGATGCAAACAATGGATGCACGGTATAAGTCCCGGCTGCACAGCTTCGATAACGTTATTCAGACGAAAATTCTGGGCGGAGAAGTAAGCGAGAAACAGATGTATGCCGTCCATGAAGAGGCGCTGGAGGTCGTTCTCACGGCGCTGAACGGCGAGGCGGGACTGTCTGGCGAGGATATCCCTTTTTTGTGCGCGGCTCTGCATTTCTGGCGCGATGAACTGATCGAGAGGATGCGTAGAGAACACCCTGACGGCCTTGAGATCGAGAAGGCCTCTTATATCTTGATGAAGCGGCAATATCAGGGAGAGGGCTTAAAAGTTGGAGGTGATGAGTAATGCCCCAGATCGTAAACAAAAAGAGCGTACTGGAGATGGCGATGGGCGCCATTGCCGAGATCACTGACTACGAGGTTGAGCGGGTCGTGGCGAACATCATGGACCCCAACACCGCGGCCACCGCCAAGCGCAAGATCACCATCACGCTGACCTTTGCACCGGACGATTACCGCCAGCAGATCGGCATGGATGCGCAGGCAAAGACCACTCTCGCGCCGATCCAGCCGGTGCGCACGTCCCTGTGCATTACCAAGGCGCGGGACGGCAGCCTGCTGCTGGCCGAGATGACGCCGCAGGTGCCCGGACAGGTAAACATGGACGGAGACGAAGCTCCCGTACCGGCTATGGCCCGCGTAGGCCGTGCCGGGTATTAACACACAGAAAGGACTAGACAATGGAAAACAGCTTTTTGAAAGACGCTATTGACCGCATTGTGGAGCTGGCAAAGCCCTACACCATCAAGACCGATGACGGTCGCCGGTACTGCACAACGTACCTGCGCGAGGTCAAGCCGGAGGTTGAACTCCCGACGCGGTACTCGGTGGATACGCTGGAGGCGCTGGTCAAGCTGATCCGCACCGAGGGCATCGACCACTCTCCCCGGCTGTATGTGCGTGTGGACAGCGCCCGGCGGGTCATGGTGGATACTACATACACGCACAAAGAATACGCAGAGTTCAGCCGTCTGCCGCTGTATGAGGCGGTGAGCGACGTGCCGGACATTACCGTCAACGAGAGCATCAGTCAGGAGGAGGCCATTGTGGAGCTGCAGAGCCTGTATGCCGCCACCACCGACCGTGCCTATCTGCTGGCGCTGCTGAGCCGCATCGATGTGAATCAGGGCGTGTCCAGTGTGGACAACGGGATCAGTCAGGAGGTCAGCGTCAAGACCGGCGCGGTGCTGATGGAGCAGCAGACGGTGAAGTCCATCGTCCACCTGCAGCCCTACCGCACTTTCCTTGAGGTCGAACAGCCTGCCAGCGACTTCCTGCTGCGCCTTGACAAAGAAGGCCACCCGGCGCTGTACGAGGCTGACGGCGGCGCGTGGAAGCTGGAGGCCAAGCGCAACATCGCCGCCTATCTGGGCGAGCAGCTGGCCGATCTGGTGGAGCGCGGCAGTGTGGTGGTGATGATCTGATGACGAATGTAGTTGTATTGCAGGGGCGGCTGGCGCGGGACCCGGAGCTGCGGCAGACCGGCACCGGCAAGCAGGTGGCGCGCTTTACGCTGGCGGTGGACCGCGGGAGAAAGGACGCCAACGGCCAAAGCCAGACGGACTGGATCAATGTCATCGCGTGGGAGCGGCTGGCGGACTTCGCCTACAAGTACCTGAGCAAGGGCCAGATGGTGAATGTGGACGGCCGCCTGCAGAGCAGCAGTTACACGGCCCGGGACGGCACCAGCCGCACGGCGCTGGAGGTTGTGGCCAACAACATCAACTTCTGCGGCAGCAAGGCCGACAGCACCGGCCAGCCCTCCCCTGCCCCGGCGGGCCAGCCTGCCGCCGCACCGGCTTACAGCCAGCCGGGCGAGGACTTCGCACTGATTGAGGATGACGGCGACCTGCCGTTCTGACTGCTGAAAACTGAAAAATGACCTGACAGGGATGCGCCAAAAAAGAGCGCGGCGCACCCCTGTATTAGGGTCAGCCATTTTTAGGAGCTTGAAGATGGAAACACCGAATTTTTACGCAACGCTCCCCGCCGCTGTGCGGTACGACAAGAACCTAAAGCCCAGCGAAAAGCTATTGTATGCCGAGATCGTAGGGCTGACAAACGTAAAAGGCTATTGCTACGCCAGCAACGCCTATTTTGAGAGATTGTATGATGCGAGTACCAGAACAGTGCAGGGATGGCTGAAGCATTTGCAGGATTGCGGCTATATTGAGATCATCCAGGTGGGCGGCGGTGCCGGTGAGCAGCGCGCCGAGCGTCGCATCTGCCCGCTGGTTGGGATGACGATAGCACCGCACGACCCCCGCAAAAATCTGCGCCACCCCCGCAGAAAATTGCGGGGGGACCCCCGCAAAAAATGCGCAGACCCCCCCGCAAAAAAATGCGGGTAGATTATTACAAGATAATATTAATACAAAAGAGATTAACGCGGGCGCGCGGGCGCGCGAGAGCGGGGACGTTTTGAGCATCCTCTTGAATGGATTCCCGGACGGATGCGGGGAGCGGCTGCGCCAGGCGCTGAAAGATTTTGCCGCTGCCCGCGCGGCGGGCAAGCATCCGCTGACGGCCAGGGCCGCCAAGCTCGTATGCTCTACCCTGCAACGCCTAGCCGATGAGGCTGGCGTCCGTGACCGCTACGGCTACATGGCCGCCGTGCTGGAGCAGAGCATTCTGCGCGGCTGGGAGGGGCTTTTCCCCCTGAAAGATGATTTTGTGGATAAAGCCCCGACCCAGCGCCCCGCCAACACGGCAGACCGCCCGCGTGAGATCGGGCCGGACACCGACATCACTGATTTTTTGTGAGGCTGAACGATGCAACAAGCAAACCTGACCCGCCAGCAGACAACGCAACGCGCGTTTCTTGGCGCGGCGCTGATGAACCCGGACGGCGCGCGGAATTATGTCACAAGAATGGTCCCGGCTATGTTTGAGGATGGCGTCTGTCACGACATTTTCGCGGCGATCCAGCAGTTGATCTACAGCGGCAGCCCAGTGGACGTCATTACGGTCATTAACACAGCGGCCAACGGACGCCCGGCGGATGATGTGAAAGTGGCCGTCATGCAGATGGCCGAGACATGCCCCAGCGTCTCCAACATCGGCAGCTATGCCGCACAGATACTTGAGGATCACCGCTACAGATTGCTGAGCGGCGATCTGATGAAGTGCCTGGCTAAAGATGCGATGGACAGTGACGGCATCTGCCGCCAGCTGCGCCGCACCCTGGCGATGCAGGACGCAATCCTCAGCACCCAGACCGACAGCACGGCCAGAGACTTTGACGCGGTGCTGGATTCCGCGCTGGCCCGGCTGGATGAGCCGGACGACAGCCTGAAACTGGGTTGGCCGGAGCTGGACCGGTACGGCGTCTTTGGTCGGCAGCGTGTGTGCGTTGTGGCCGGTCGGCCTGCGTGCGGCAAAACGGACTTTTCGCTCAACCTGGCGTCACGCCTGTCCAAAAAATACAAGGTCTACTACTTGACCCTGGAGGAGACCGCTGAGGCGCTGATGGACCGCATCCTGTCCAAAGTGGCGCGGATTGATTCCGGCAAGATCACCAACAAGAATCTGGACCCGCACGAGCGGCAGATTATCGACAACGCCGCCGCCCGGCTCCGGCAGCATCACAACATGATGCTGGACGCGGACAGCAACCTCACTATTGACGGGCTGGAGGCCAAGCTGATCCAGTACAAGCCCGACATCGCTTTTATCGACCACATCGGCCTGTTAAGCCCCACTGACCCCCGACAGACCGAGTATCAGCGTATCAGCGAGATCACCCGGCGGCTGAAAGTGGCCGCCATGAAAATGGGCATCGTCATCGTGGAGCTGTGCCAGATCAACCGCTCCGGCGTAAAGGGCAACGAGGGCCGCTTCTGCAATTTGGAGGATCTGCGCGGCTCCGGCACGATCGAGCAGGACGCCAACAGCGCGATCTTTGTAGAGAACCGCAAGCCCGAGGATAGCCGGGAGCTGCACGGCGAGGAGGCCAGCACCGCCACGGCGATCATGTACGCGAAAAACCGAGAAGGCCCCACGGGCGTTGTTTCCATGCAGTGGCAGCCCCAATACCACCAATGGCAGCCAGCGCCCAAGGAAGAATACGAGCCCGCAGACCAGATCAGCTGGCCGCGGTAAACAAAAAAACAGGAGGATTACTATGATCAGCATTGCAATTATCAACCTCAAGGGCGGCGTGGGAAAGAGCGTCACCGCCTGCAATCTGGCCGCAGAATTGGCAGCCAAGAGCAAGAGCGTGTTGGTGGTCGATCTGGACAAACAGGGAAACACGAGCAAGTTCTTTGGCGTGGCCGACTACGACCGGCCCTGCGTGTCGTCTGTGCTGCTGGGCGTGGCCCGGGCGCGGGACACCATTGTGGAGACGGCGATCCCGGCGGTTGCCCTTCTCCCCTGCGACATGCGGATGCTCAAGGCAAACCGCACGATTCTGATGGACAGCGGACTGCGGCAGTATTATCTGCGGGATGCACTGGAAACTTTGGACGATAGCTACGACTACTGCCTGATGGACTGCCCACCGGATCTGGACATGGGCAGCATCAACGCGCTGACGGCTGCGGACTGGGTGATCATCCCGGTCGACTGCGATGAGTGGGCCTGTGATGGCATGCGGGAGATCATGGACCAGATCGAGCAGGTGCAGATGTACTACAACCCGCACCTCAAGGTGATGGGCGCGCTGATGACAAAGTACCGCCGCACACGGTACGCGGGCGAGGTCGTTCACCAGCTGAACGAGGCGGGCATTGAGATGCTGCGCACCGTTATCCGGTACACGGTCAAGGTCAGCGAGGCCAAGAGCGCGCACGAGCCGCTGCGGGTGTACAAGCCGGACTGCTCGGCAGCGCTGGACTACGGATGCCTGGCAGATGAGGTCGATGAGGCCGTGTCCAAGATGGACACGCACAAGGAGGGCTGAGCGATGAGCAAGGGATTTTCTATCAACGACATTCTCGGCAACACAAAAGCCAACGCCCCGGCGGGTCAGAAAATGCAGGTCGTCATGCTGCCGGCGGCAGACATCGAGCCGAACCCGGAAAACAGCATCTACGAGATCGGGGATGTGTCGATGCTCAAGGCCGACATTGCCGAGCGGGGCCTTCGCAGTCCGCTGGAGGTTCTGCCCGCCCGGGCCGGGAAGTATATGCTGCTGGCCGGCCACAGGCGTTGGACGGCCTGCCGGGCACTGACTGCCGAGGGCGTGGCCGGGTTTGAGGTGCTGCCCTGTGTTATCCGCCAGAGTCAGGGCGAGGATGACGACTTGATCGCGCTGATCACCTCCAACGCCACGGCGCGCGAGCTGACCGACGGTGAGCGGCTGCGCCAGTACCGGGCACTCAAGCAGGCACTCGAACGCAAAAAGGCGGCGGGTGCGCTCGATGGCCGCATCCGTGATGAGATGAGCCGCATCACCGGCGATGGCACCGGCACGCTGGGGCGGCTGAATGCCATCGTCAACAACTGCGTGCCGGAGGTTCTGGCGATGGTGGAGCGCGGCGAGATCACGATGACAAGAGCCTACGAGTGCAGCAAGCTTTACAAGGTGCAGCAGGTCGAATACGCCAAAATCAAGTACGCCAGTATGCCGCCCATCACCGATATGGCCCGGCGGGCGGCCATCAAGTATCTGGTCGAGTGCGGCCTGGCCGACCAGTTTAAGAAGCTCGATTATGTTCGCAAGAGCGAATGGAACTACGCTGACAACAGGCTGGATGCCCGAAAGCTGGAGCCTGTGACGCTGGATCTGACTGAGGGCGAGACGGATGCGCTGCTGCGCATTGAGTCTGCTGGTTATTACAACTTTCGCGTCAGGATGCTGGACCCGGCGGATACAAACGAGGTTATTGCCGAAAGCTCACTCACTACACGAGATTTGTTCGATGCCGCCAAGCGCCTGTACATCAACAAGGACGATCTGGCGGCGTACAAGGCCGAGGTGAAGGGCAAGCGCGATCAGGAGCGTGCCCGGCAGGATGAGGCCGAAAAGTGGCAGGCGCTGGCCCGGCAGGAGCTGGAGGCGTTTGACAGCTGGCCGCTTGTGACGCGGCTGAAGGAGCTGGGCCTGACGATCCGTGAGCGGAAGATGGCAGACGGCGGGCGGCTTATCATTGCCGTGGATGATCTGACGCGCTTTTCCGGCCATGTGGACGGCTTTCAATACCGCGAGTGCTTCGCGGTGCGCCTCGGGCCGAACGGCGAGCGCGCAGGCCGGGATGGAGACATCAATGCGCTGGAGTGGTACAAGCGCTGGTACAGCACCGGCGCGGGTATTGAGAACTACATTGCCGGGGACATCGAGCGGGCCACGAGGGAGGCGAAAAAGAAATGAGCAGCGGATTTTGCGGGATCCCCGGCATGAGCCAGCCGCATCTTGACATGTGCGAGAGGTGCGCCAACAATAAGGGGCTGTTTAACCTGGATTGTGAGTTGTACTGCTACGGCGTCGAAAAGACGGACGGCGCGGGCATTGTGCTGGAATGTGATGACTTTGAACCATCTCCGGGAGGTGATGCCCAATGACCTATGATGAGTGCATCGTGTGGCTGAACCGCTACCGCGATGCCCGGCGGGTGGAGCCTCGACTGCGGGAACGGCTCCGGGAAGAAAACCGCCGCGCCGACTACGCCCGCGCCTGCGCCCACCCGGCGGGGCCGGTGAGATTGACAGTGCGCTGCTGAGCATCAACACCCGGCGCG
>ENA-OQED01000547-OQED01000547.1-human-gut-metagenome-genome-assembly--contig:-NODE-547-length-14675-cov-1.260792_pt1 | contig 14675 bp, 10 predicted proteins | sample MGYA00242790_ERZ504625 | MGnify/ENA primary metagenome ERZ504625 (study PRJEB26092, sample SAMD00036345) | human gut metagenome | host: Homo sapiens | study: EMG produced TPA metagenomics assembly of...
ACCTTGCCCGTATCGGAGTATCATCCCATTCGCCGGGATGCTCTTATCCATCGCCATCGTCCCCCTCGTCCGTCCGGAATGGTGGGAAAAGCACATGCTCGGCGCTGCGTTCGCCTGGTCTCTTTTATTCCTCATCCCCTTCGCCGCTGCCTATGGCGTCGGTGAGTCGTGGTTCCGCCTGCTCGAATCGGTGCTCCTCGACTACATCCCCTTCATCGTCCTCCTCTTCGGCCTGTTCGTCGTCGCCGGCGGTATCGCCGTCCGCGGAACCTTAGCCGGGACGACGAAAATCAACTGTCTTCTGCTGTTCATCGGCACCTTCCTGGCCAGCTGGATCGGTACGACCGGGGCTGCTATGCTGATGATCCGTCCCCTCATCCGGGCCAATGCCTGGCGCAAAAATAAAGTACACCTCATGGTGTTTTTCATTTTCCTCGTCGCCAACATGGGTGGCTGCCTGACACCCCTCGGTGATCCTCCCCTGTTCATGGGCTTCCAGCGCGGCGTTCCTTTCACGTGGACCTTCCATCTCCTGCCCATCCTGGTGCTCAACTTGGTCCTCATGTTCGCCCTCTTCGCCTTCTTAGACAAACACTTCTATAATAAGGAAGTAAAAGAAGGCCGGACTCCGCTCGATTTAATCGATGAAAACGATAAACAGCCTCTCCGCCTGGAAGGCGCTCACAACCTCATCTTCATCGTCTTGATCATCATCGGCGTTCTGGCCAACGGCCTCCTGCCGGATATGTTCCCGGCTTTCGCCAATGGTGCTGGCCTGCACATTTACGACGAAATCGTCTTCCCCTATGCCACACTGGCAGAAATCGTCATCATCCTCGTCGCAGCCTTCCTCTCCATCAAGACGACGAAGACGTCGACGCGGGAACTCAACGAATTCACGTATGCCCCTATCCTGGAAGTCGCTAAGCTGTTCATCGGCATTTTCATCACCATGATTCCGGCCCTGATTCTGCTCAAGGCCCATGGCGCTGAACTGGGCCTGTCCCATCCGTGGCAGATGTTCTGGGCAACCGGTGCCTTGTCGTCGTTCCTGGATAACACACCGACATACCTGGTCTTCCTCCAGACTGCCGGTGCTCTCGGCGCCACCCAGGGTATTACGACCTCTGTCGGGACCGTATCCCAAATCATGTTGGAAGCCATCTCGGCAGGTGCCGTCTTCATGGGCGCCAATACGTACATCGGCAATGCACCGAACTTCATGGTCAAATCCATTGCCGAAGAAAACAAAATCAAAATGCCGAGTTTCTTCGGTTACATGGGCTGGTCCGTAGCCATCCTCATCCCGCTATTCATCATCGACACCGTCGTTTTCTTCCTGTAAGTTGTGGCTAGTGACTCGTGGCTAGTGACTCGTGGCTAGTGACTCGTGGTTAGTGACTCGTGGTTAGTGGCTCGTGGCTCGTGGTTAGTGGCTAGCGGTCCCATGGACCGCATTTGTAGGGGCCGTCCCAGCGGGCGGCCCGCCTCTTCTTTGTTGGAACTCCAAAAAAGGGCTGTCGCATTAAGCAAAAAAAAGCATAATGCGACAGCCTCTTTTTTTTGAGTTTGAAGTTGAAAGTTTGATTAAAGAGATTAGGGCCTCGCATGATGGCAGAACCCCTCCTGTAACAGCGCCTGCTAACCACGAACTACGAGCAACAAAAAAGCTGTCGCAAAAGCGACAGCTTTTTTAACTGGTGATCCATCCGAGATTCGAACTCGGGACACCCTGATTAAAAGTCAGGTGCTCTACCAGCTGAGCTAATGAATCATGGCTGGCAGGGGTAGCTGGATTCGAACCAGCGCATAGCGGAGTCAAAGTCCGGTGCCTTACCACTTGGCTATACCCCTATGGGGCGAGTATAGGGATTCGAACCCTAGCATAACGGAGCCACAATCCGCCGTGTTAACCACTTCACCATACCCGCCATATTAGATTATCTGCGTCGGCCGCGCTGCATTAGCGCCGTCAACGTAGATAATCTTACCATGAGTCGCTCACAAAGTCAAGCACTTTTTCAAACTTTTTTAGCGTTCTTTTTCACCGTACAATAAATCTTTGACAAAATTCGGCAGGACGAAGGCGCTCTGCTGGATGCCTTCGTTATAGTACCGCGTCGGGAAGGTCCGTTTACGGTTCGGCTGCCACGTAAGGGGATCGTATTTCTTCGAGCCCATGGTGAAGCAGTGCATGCCCGACGGATAGAGGGGGATGAAGGCCGTGTACAGGCGGGTGATGGGGAAGATGTCCGACACGCAGTCGAAGATATCCTTGACCAGCTTGCGGTGCATGAACGGCGATTCGGTCTGCTGTACGAAGAGGCCGTCGTCTTTGAGGGCCCTGAAGGTATCCTTGTAGAAATCATACGAGAACAGGCCTTCGCCGGGACCAACAGGGTCCGAGCAGTCGACGATGATGACGTCGTAGTAATTTTCTGCTTCCCGCATGAACGCGATGCCGTCGCCGACTTTGACAGTCAGTTTCGGGTCGCCTTCGATCATGGCCTTGGCGATTTCCGGGAAATACTGCTTGGATAATTCGATGACCTTGCCGTCGATGTCGACCATGGTGACCGATTCGACTTCCGGATGGCGGACGGCTTCCCGGGCAGCGCCGCCATCGCCGCCGCCGATGATGAGGACTTTCTTGGGATTGGGATGGAGGAACATGGGGATGTGGACGATGCTTTCATGGTACATGAATTCATCTTTGATGGACGTCTGGAAAACGCCGTCCAGGACGAGCATACGGCCGAATTCCTTAGAATCGGCGACGATGATATCCTGGAACTGTGAATGGCCGCGGTAGAGGATATCCGACACTTCCGTCGTCAAATCCAGGTAGGGGGACTGATGTTCCGTTACGAATTTTCTCATGACAAGGCTCCTTTATCATATAAAGTATAGATTTCATTAAGGCATTGACACTTTTATTCTACCATATTTACCACCATTTGTCGTAACTCATTTGGGGTCGTAAAAAAAATCCTCTGCCCCACCCCTTACAGAATAAGAGGAATATGGTACAATATAAAGTAGACTCTTTATATATAGTCTTTATCATATAGAAATTTATAAGAAAGAATCGGTTGGTAAACCGATAGGGTGACAAAACATGAAAAATCTCTTACATATCGGCATTGACATCGGCTCGACGACGGTAAAAATCGCCGTCCTCAATCATGCCAAACAGTGCCTCCACGCATGCTATGTCCGCCACTATACGGATATACGCCAAAAAGTCTGGGATTTACTGCAAAACGCATATGAAATCTTTGGCGACCGTCAAATCACCATGGCCATCACCGGCTCTGGCGGCATCGCCTGGCAGACTACCTGCACATCCCCTTTTTGCAGGAAGTCATCGCCGGGACCAAAGCCGTCCGCACGTACTATCCCCAGTCGGACGTCATCATCGAACTCGGCGGCGAAGATGCGAAGATCACCTACCTGACCGGCGGCAACGAACACCGCATGAACGGCAACTGCGCCGGCGGGACCGGGGCCTTCATTGACCAGATGGCGACCCTCCTCGACACCGATGCCGGTGGCCTCAACGAAATGGCCAAGAAAGCCGACACGATCTATCCCATCGCCGCCCGCTGCGGCGTCTTCGCCAAGACCGACATCCAGGCCCTGCTCAACGAAGGGGCCAGCAAGGAAAACGTCGCGGCGTCGGTCTTCCAGTCCATCGTCTTCCAGACCATCACCGGCCTGGCCTGCGGCCGCCCCATCAAGGGGACAGTCTGCTTCCTCGGCGGCCCGCTGACCTACTTGTCCCAGCTTCGGGAACAGTTCGCCAAGACGCTCCACTTGACGCCGGAACAGGTCATCGCCCCGGAAAACGCCCAGGTCTACGTGGCCATCGGCGCCGCCCTGGGCAGTATAGACACGAAACCCGTGTCCTTCATGAACCTCATGGGCCAGCTGAAAACGTCGACGAATCGACGCTGGCCAAATCGGACCGCGTCGAACCGCTGTTCAACAATCAGGCTGAGCTCGACGAATTCCGGGCCCGCCACAGCCAGCATACCGTCCCCCAGGCGGACATCACCACCTACAGCGGCCCGTGCTACCTGGGCATCGACGCCGGCTCGACGACGATTAAAGCCGTCGTCCTCAGCGAAGACATGAAGATTCTCTATTCGCACTATCAGAACAATGAAGGCAGCCCTTTGGCGGCAGCCAAGAAAATCGTCGCTGAAGTCTACCGCCGCCTGCCGGAAAAGGCCTTCATCGCCAAAGCCGGCATCACGGGCTACGGCGAATCGCTGCTCAAAGAAGCGCTGCACCTCGACCTGGGCGAAGTCGAAACCATTGCCCACTATCAGGCAGCGTCCCACTTCTGCCCGAACGTCGACTTCCTCCTCGATATCGGCGGCCAGGACATGAAATGCAGCCGCATCAAAGACGGTCATATCGAAGATATCCTGCTCAACGAAGCCTGCTCGTCGGGCTGCGGTTCCTTCCTGGATACCTTTGCCAAATCCCTGAAAATGTCCATCCAGGACTTCTCCCAGGCCGCCCTGCTGGCCAAGAGCCCCATTGACCTGGGCTCGCGCTGCACGGTCTTCATGAACTCCAAAGTCAAGCAGGCCCAGAAAGAAGGGGCCACGCTGGCCGACATTTCCGCCGGCCTTTCCTATTCGGTCATCAAGAATGCCCTTTATAAAGTCATCAAAGTCAAAGATCCGGCCAAATTAGGAAAACACATCGTCGTCCAGGGCGGTACTTTCTACAACGACGCCGTCCTGCGGGCATTTGAAAAACTCCTAGGCCGCCACGTCATCCGCCCGGCCATTTCCGGCCTCATGGGGGCCTTCGGCATGGGCCTCATCTGCCGCACGGCCTACCACGAAGACCATGCAAAATCGACCATCGTCAGCCCGAAAGCCCTGGAAGAATTGCAGGTCACGACGTCCATCCGCCACTGCGGCTTGTGCACCAACAACTGCCTGCTGACGGTCAACACCTTCAACGACGGCCGTTCCTTCATCACGGGCAACCGCTGCGAACGCGGTGCCGCCGGCTCGACAGCAGCCCGCAAGAAGCCTCTGCCCAACATGTACAAGGTCAAATATAACTTGCTCTTCGGCTACAAGCCCGTAGAAAATGCGCCGCGCGGCACCGTCGGTATCCCGCGGGTCCTCAATATGTACGAAGACTATCCCTTCTGGTTCACGTTCTTCACCAAACTCGGCTACACCGTCGTCCTCTCGGACCCGTCGTCGAAGGCCCTGTTTGAAAAGGCCATGGACACGGTCCCGTCGGACTCGGCCTGCTACCCGGCCAAACTGGTCCACGGCCACATCGAGAACCTCCTGGAAAAGGGCGTCGACCGCATCTTCTATCCGTGCATCCAGAACGGCCCCAGCGAAGGCAGCAAGGACAATACCTTCAACTGCCCCATGGTCATGAGCTATCCCGAAGTCATCCGCAACAACATGGGCGAACGCCTGGCCGAAACCAATACGCCCTACCTCTGCCCCTTCCTGCCCCTCCACGACAAGAAACGCATCGGCAAACGCCTGGCCGAAGAATTGAAGGCTGGAACCTGCCGGCTCACGAAGTCAAAGCCGCTGCCGCTACCGCCTGGGATGAAGAAGAAGCATATAAACAGAAGATATACGACATTACAAAAAAAATCCTGGATAACCTGGAAAAGACGGGCCAGCGGGCCATCGTCCTCTGCGGCCGTCCGTACCACATCGACCCGGAAATCAACCACGGCATCCCGGAACTCATCAACAGCCTGGGTCTGGCCGTCCTCACCGAAGACGGCGTCGCTCCCCTGGGCCAGTTCCCGGGCCACCTGCGCGTCGTCGACCAGTGGTCCTACCATTCGCGCCTCTACCGGGCTGCCCAGTACATCACACAGCATCCGAACCTGGAACTGGTCGAACTCAATTCCTTTGGCTGCGGCCTTGACGCCATCGTCGCCGACCAGGTCCAGGACATCCTGGCCCACGGCCACAAGATCCATACACTGCTCAAGATCGACGAAGGCTCCAACCTGGGTGCCATCCGCATCCGCCTGCGCTCGCTGCTCTTCGTCATGAATCACCGTCCCAAAGAAGACCATGTCGTCGAACCGTATTCTTACGAAAAGACGATTTTCACCAAGGAAGACGCCAAGCAGAACGTCATCCTGGCTCCGTCGATGACGCCGATTCATTTCCCCTTGTTCAGTGCCGCCTTTGAGCATGAAGCTACCGCGTCGAACTCCTGCCCCACCAGGCCAGAAGGCCATCGACACGGGCCTGGCCTATATCCACAACGATGCCTGCTATCCGGCCATCATGAGCCTGGGCCAGATCATTACAGCCCTCAAATCGGGCAAATACGACCTGGACCACACGACAGTCATGATTTCCCAGACCGGCGGCTGCTGCCGGGCGACAAACTACATCGGCATGATCCGCAAAGCCCTGAACGACGACAACATGTCCCAGGTCGCCATCTTGTCGCTGAACCTCAAGGGCATGAACAAGCAGCCCGGTTTCCAGCCCGACATCGGCTTCTGGCACCGCCTGGTCATGGGCATGATCTACGGCGACGCCCTGCAGCAGGTCCTCTACCGCACGCGGCCTTACGAAAAGGTCAAGGGGACAGCCGAAGCCCTCTTCCACAAGTGGCAGAAGAAATGTGCCGAACAGCTGAAGAAAGCCGATTTCAAATCATTCAAGAGAAATATCCGCGACCTCATCGACGAATTCGACCACATCGACATGAGTGAAACCATGAAGCCGCGCATCGGCCTGGTCGGTGAAATCTACGTCAAGTTCCATCCCATCGCCAATAACCACATCGTCCGCATGATTGAAGAAGAAGGCGGCGAAATCATCGTCTCCGGCCTGGCAGACTTCTTCCTCTACGGTCAGCTGGACAGCCAGTTCCGCCATAAATACCTGTCGGGCAGCTGGAAGGATTCCTTCCTCAGCAAGACTGCCGTCCGCCTCTTGGAATGGTACCGCAAGCCTTACGAACAGGCCGTCGCCAAGAGCCGCCATTTCGACCCGATCACATCCATTTACGACATCGCTAACGAAGCGAAGAAATACTTGTCCCTGGGCCATGAAGCCGGTGAAGGCTGGTTCCTCACGGGGGATATGATCGACCTCATCCACCGCGGCGCCAAGAACATCGTCTGCCTCCAGCCCTGGGCCTGCCTGCCGAACCACGTCACGGGCAAGGGCATGATCAAGACCTTGAAAGCCGCCTTCCCGGAAACGAATATCGTTGCTATCGACTATGACCCCAGTGCCAGCTCGGTCAATCAGACAAACCGCCTGAAACTGATGCTGACGACGACTTTTGAGGGCATCCGCGAACCGGTACAGGAAGACACCAAGCCGGTCATGCCCTTCATGAGCGGTGTCCGCATCAACAGCTCACTGGAAAAATAGTTCCAATAAAAGGGGGTATGTATCATGAAAAACATCTTAGTTCCTATTGACGGTTCCCAGCCGTCGCGCAACGCCTTGCAGCATGCCATCGACATTGCCAACGCATATAGTGCCGAATTGACCATCGTCAATATCACCAATGCCGATGCCGTCCTGGACAGCTTCGATGTCTTTGAAGACATGACCGATGAAAAAGTCAAGGACCTGACCAAACTGGCCAAGGATAAGAGCGGCTACGTCCTGGAAAAAGCCATGGACGCCGTTCCGGAAAATCTGATGGTCCATACGGTCCAGCTGGTCAGCACGCCGGAAATCGGCATCCTCAGCGAAGCCGACAAATGCAATGCCGACCTCATCGTCATGGGCCGCCGGGGCAGCCATTCCCTGTCGGAACAGCTCCTGGGCAGTGCCAGCACCTACGTCCTGGCCCATGCCAAATGCCCGGTCCTCCTGGCACACAACGAAAAAGAAGGGCCATACCAGCGCATCCTCGTTCCGGCTGACGGCTCGGAAGAATCGCTGAAAGCCGTCCGTTACGCCGTGGAATTCGCCAAAGCCGACGGCGCATCGGTCACGATTTTCCACGTCGCCAACATGCGCGACCTCATCGCTGAAGAAACGGCACTGGATCAGAAAAAACGTGGCCTCGAAGACTTGACCGACCGCCTGCGCCAGAGCGCCGACCGCGTCTTTGCCCTGTGCAAGGCCGCCATAGCCGACCAAAAAGACGGCGTCGACATCCACTTCGTCGCCAACATCGGCCGTCCGGGCCCGACAATCCTCAAAAAAGCCGAAAAAGACGGCTCGGACCTGCTCATCATGGGCAGCCGCGGCCGCAGCGGCCTGGCCTCGATCCTCCTGGGCAGCGTCAGCCGCTACATCACGACCCATTCGGGCCTGCCCGTCATGATTGTGAAGTGAGGAGTTCGTGGCTCGTGGCTTCGGCCTTCGGCCTAGTGGTTCGTGGTTCGCAGGCCGAAGCGGTCCCCTGGACCGTATGTAGGGGCCGTCCTGATAAGGCGGCCCGCCCTGAATGATGGGGATAACGCAGACCGCAGTTCTCCGATTACACCCGAATACATAAAAAGGGGCTATCGCATTAAGCAAAAACACTTAATACGATAGCCCTTTTTCATTGAAATTTCTGAGAAAAAGCAACCTCTCAGTCAGCGTTGCTGACAGCTCCCCTATAAAGGGAGCCAGGGCAGGCCGTAAAGGACGGCTCCTGCGTTGCGGAGTGCGACCTGCGGAGTGCGACCTGCGGGCCGCCCTTTGGGCGGCCCCTACAGTTGCATAGCCCTGTAGAGTTTTTCGGCGGTCATGGGCAAGTCGCGCAGCCAGATGCCCGTAGCGTTATAGATGGCGTTGGCAATGGCCGGTGCCGGCGAGTCGATGACCAGTTCGCCGATGGACTTGGCGCCGAAAGGCCCGTTCGGTTCATAGCTCGGTTCAAATTCGACGTTGATCTGGCCCAGGTCCATGCGTGTCGGCATGCGGTACTGCATGAAGGAGTTATTCTGCAGGCGGCCCGACGGCGTATACTGGATATTTTCGGTCAGGGCCATGCCGATGGCCTGGACGATGCCCCCTTCGGTCTGGACTTTGGCCAGGGCCGGATTGATGACCGTACCGCAGTCGACGACGGCGTCATACTGCACCAGGGAGATGTGCCCTGTTTCCGGGTCGACGTCGACCGTTGCCGCACCGGCCATATACGGCGGCGGACTGGTCGGCGAATAACACGATTCTGTCGCTTCCAGGGCGATGTCATTCATGAACATGGCGTCATTGCCCAAGTCCTTGAGGGTGATTTTCTTCCCAGTAGACAAGTCGGTAATGGCTTTGCCGTCGAATTCCAAATCGTCAACGTTAGCTGCGCCGAGCTTGACAGCTGCCCGTTCTTTCATGCGCTGTATCAGGCTCTGGCAGGTCTTGACGACGGCATTGCCCGTGAGGTATGTCGTCGACGACGCATAGGATCCGCTGTCGTACGGCGATGTATCCGTATCGACGCCATAAGTAACGACATTGTCGACAGGGCACATGAGACATTCTGCGGCAATCTGGGCCAGGATGGTATCGCAGCCCGTCCCCATATCGGTAGCGCCGATATTGAGGGAATAGAAGCCGTCGTCATTGACCTTGATGGTGACCGAAGCGACGTCGACATTGGAAATGCTCGACCCCTGCATGGCCGTTGCAATGCCGATGGCCCGGATATGGCCGTTAGGCAGGACCTGGCGCGGGCAGTCGTCCTTCCAGCCCGACATCTGGACGACCCGTTCCAGGCATTTATCCAGCGTACAGCTCAAGGCCGTTTCATTGAAATAGGCCGGCAGGACCTGCCCCTGGCGGACCATGTTCTTCAGGCGCAGGGCGACAGGGCTCATGTGCAGAGCCGCAGCCAGTTCGTTGACGGCCGTTTCCAGGGCGAACAGCCCCTGAGTCGCACCGTAACCGCGATAAGCGCCGGCTGCAATGGTATTGGTATAGACGCAGGTATAGCTGAAGCGGAAGGCTTCGGCTGCATTGTATAAAGGAATCGACTTATGGCCTGACAAGGTGACCGTCGTCGGCGTGTGTTCGCCATAGGCACCGGCATTCCACAGGGAATCGAGGAAAATGCCGCGGATATGGCCGTCTTTGCTGGCGCCGAGGACGACGCGGATCTGCGATTCATGACGCGGCGTCGATACGGTCATCGATTCTTCCCGGCTGTAGACCATGTACGCCGGCTTACCCGTCAGCCAGGCGATATAAGCCGGATAGACTTCCATGACGACAGTCTGCTTGGAGCCGAAACCGCCGCCGATACGCGGCTTGATGACGCGGATCTTTGATTTCGGAATTTCCAGGGCGTTGGCGACGACGCGGCGGACATGGAACGGAACCTGCGTCGAGCTGACGATGGTCAGGCGGCCGAAGGGGTCCTTATAGGCATAGGCCCGGAACGTTTCCATAGCGCCCTGCTGATTCTGACGTGTATGATAGGTCCTGTCGATGACGACGTCCGACGAAGCCAGGACGGCATCGACGTCGCCGTGTTCGTCACAGGCCTGGGCGACGAGATTGCGCTTGTTGTCGCCGCCGACATCGACGAGGGGCTTCCAGTTGTCTTCGGGATGGACGACAATATCGTTGTCCAGAGCTTTGGTGAAATCGAGGAGCGGTTCCTGGACTTCGTATTCGACGCGGAGGACGCGGAGGGCCTTGTCGACGGCGTCTTCATTCGTACCGGCGACGAGAGCGACGGGATCGCCGACGAAGCGGATCTGCTTATCCAGGATGAGGCGGTCATACGGGCTCAGTTCCGGATAGGTCTGGCCGGCAATGGTGAAACGCGACTGAGGCACGTCTTCAGCCGTAACGATGCAGACGATGCCCGGCACCTTTTCGGCAGCGCTCTTATTCACCTTCTTGACGATGGCTCTGGCATGGGGACTGCGTAGGGCCTTGACGATGAGACAGTCCTTGGGCCGCAGATCATCCGTATAGACCGGCTGGCCCGTGACCAGGGCCTGAGAATCCTTCTTGGCGACAACGTGATTGATAGCTTTGTATTCCATTATACCCGGACCTCCTTTCCCTTAGCTTTGAAATAGGCCTTGATAGCCCGCATATGGCTCATGTAGCCCGTGCAGCGGCAGAGATTGCCTGACAGGAATTCCTTGATTTCCTCTTCTGTCGGCGCATCCAGCTTGCGGACCATGGCCAGGACGTTCATGACGAAACCGGGGTTGCAGAAGCCGCACTGGTCGGCGCCTTCGCGGCCCATATAGAAAGCGAATTCTTTGGCTTCATCCTGCAAACCTTCGAGAGTCGTCACATGGCGGCCGTCGATGCGGACAGCCAGTAGGGCACACGACAACATAGGCACATCGTCGACCCAGACCGTACAGAGGCCGCAGTTCGTCGTTTCACAGCCGCATTTGACGCTGTAACAGCCCTGGCTGCGGAGAAAATCATAGAGCATCAGGCCCGGCGCGACGTCAGCCGTCGCCTTCTTGCCATTCAGCCAATACGTAATGGTCATCACTGGTCACCTCCCAGAACGTTTGCCAATAAGCGCCGGCAGAGGACGACAGCCATATCCTGGCGGTAATCGGCGGAACCGCGCATATTGCTTTCATAAGTCATGGAATGGGCAATTTGTTGGGCAGCCCCTTCCAAGCCCTGGCGGCGCACATCAGCTGCCGGCAGACGGACGACTTCTGCCCGGGCCGGGCGGGCGCCGATGGCACAGCGCACGTTTTCTGCGTCAGCCGATACGGCCACGGCGATGACAGGGAAGTCCGTTTCATTGAGGCGCAGCGAATCATACGCCGTTTGGCAGGCCTTTTTCGGGATGATGATGTGAGTCACGATGTCTTTCCCCGGCCCGGTCTGACCGAAATCGGCCAGGCTGACGATGCCACCCTTGTACAATTCGACCTGGGCATCCAGGGCCAGGAACAGCGTCCAAATGTCGGAAAAGCCGAAGCGCCCGCTGATACTGCCACCAACAGTCGCCATATTGCGGAACTGGGTCCCGACGATATGGCGGACCGCTTCCTTCATGGCGCCCTGAGTAAAAGCGGCCAGCCCATCGTGGCCTTCTAGCTGCCCTAACGTGACCATAGCACCCAGGCGGAAAGAGTCCTCCCCTTCTTCAATCTGGTCCAGCCCCAGCGCCGACAAGTCGATAGCCTGGGCAATGCGCCGCTGCGGCGACAAGCGGAGCCAGCAGCAGCCGCCGAGGACGACAGCGGACCGTTTCTGGTTAAGCTCCCACGCTTCTTCCAGAGAGGCCGCTTTCGTATATTGCGCAATATTCATAAAAAACCCTCCTTTGCAGGGCAAAAAATAAATTTTATGTATAGTCCATCGAGTTTATTATACCAACAAAAAAGGGCAGCCCGCAAGAGACTGTATGAGACATAAAAAAAGGATTTGTCGCACGTGCGACAAATCCTTTTCTTGTAGGGGCGACCACGTAGGGCACCCTCTCTGGAATATGTACGATTTCCCAATCAGCTTGCTAGGAAAGCCATCCAAATCCCTAACGGGTCGCCCACGGGCGACCCCTACAAACTCCGTACTATAACTATAAAGAGAAAGGCCTTTGCATTATAGCTGTATTTTGAAAAGTTTTTCTGTATTTGCTTTGGCATGAGCTGTCAATTCTTCAACAGATACGCCCATATACCGGCCAGGGTCTGTGCCACATAGGTGATATTGTTGGGCACATTGGTCCGGGGCAGGTGGAAGCCCCGCGGCGTCAGGTACGGTGCATCCGTTTCGATGAGGACCCGTTCCAAGGGCAGGATGGATACAGCATCGCGTAAGGGAGCCGCCCGCCGTTCATCGCAGATCCAGCCGGTAATACCAATATAAAAACCCAAATCGAGCATCTTTTCCAGCGTCTTCTTGTCACCTGTATAACAGTGGACGACCGATTGCGGGCAAAGCCCTTCATGCCCCTTGAAACAAGCCAGGAAGTCATCAGCTGCGTCCCGTTCATGAAGGAACATGGGCTTACCTAATTCTTCCGCCATAGCAATGAGGGCTTTGAAAAAGTGGAGCTGGTTCTCTTTCTTAGAATACATGCGGTCGTAATCAAGACCCGTTTCACCGACAGCGACGACTTTCGGATTCGTCGTGACGATGCGCCTGATTTCCTCCAAATCCGCCTCCGTCGCTTCATCGGCCACGTGAGGATGGATGCCGGCCGTGCCAAAAGCCGTGTGATTGCGGACAAACTGATTGACCAGACGGTTCTCCCGGGCCTCCGACCCAGTCAGGATACAGCAGATACCGTCCGCCGCCGCATCGGCAATGATTTTTTCCGGTTTGGGAAAAGACCGGGTAAATAAATTGAGCCCAATATCATAATATTTTATATCCATGTCAGACACCTCGTGAAAATAAGATTCCACGAATATTGTACCAAAAAACCAGGCCACTGCGTAGCTTTTCCAGCCTATTCAGTATTATGTCCATATAGTATCAGTTTAATTTCAGCGTTGGTTCCATAAGTTCACAAATTATAGTTAACGCCTCACTGTAATACTTTAATCTTGAAAAAGAGACTGTCGCATGATGACAGAAACCTTCATGCGACAGCCGCCCTTACATCAGTGTATCAGTCTTTCTGACGAGCATACTTATATGTCTCTACAACATCTTCATGTTCGAAATGATCGGCATCAGTAAATTTTAACTGTACTGTACCGCTATCAGAAGAATCGACTCCTTTCAGATACATAGTCAGGCTACCCTTACCTGTTTCAGGATTGAGTTTTACATCACTCACCGTATATGTATAAGACCTTTTCATACCATAAGGCCGTACGACATCCATCGTTCCATTTTTGACGATCCACGTAAAGCCATCTTTGCCGGACTGCTTCCACGTCCCCTGTATGATGTTTTTAGGATCTGCATTTATTACCTGTCCATCTGCATCCAGATAGGTAATTTTAGGATGCATATTGTTATTTTCAGCAAATTCAAACTTACGACCATAGTATTTAGTAGTTCCATACAATTTTAAATAAGTCGGGCTTCCCGATTTATCAAAATATCTGGCTTCTATTCTATTGCGATGACTGTCATATTTATATTTGACCGTGGCAATATCTGTCTTTCCTAACTCATAACCACTACTCAGAACTTTGCCATCTATGGCTAGAGAGTCACCGTTTTTAAAGTAACTAATCTGACTGATGTTCCCATTTTCATCATAGTCCATCTTTAATTCATCAGCCCTTTGGCATTACTTACAACAAGAGGCACGCTTTGTCCATCAGAACCGATGAATTTCAAATCTGTAATACGGTCAGTATCATCATAAGTCATATCCAGTTCAGCAACATCTTTAGCGCCATCTTTAATAGGAGCTGCTTGTCCATCTATGCCCATGAACTGGATTTTGACCGGACCAGCATGTTTGTCATCATACGTATACTTAGTTTCTGCACCAGCTTCTATCAGGCTATCTTTCATCTGCTGCAATTTATCATTAATCGTATTCGGTTCCAAATAAATAGATAAGCTCTTCTGAGCACTACCATTCAAATCTCCGGCTTCATTGTATAACTTCCGGCTAATGACACGCCCTTTTTTATCGTAGGAATAAGTGATACGGGCATATTTACTCCCGTTGTTCTTTAATACTCCATTATTGTCACGAATTTCAATAGCATTTAATACATCACTTTTTTCTTTGTCATACACAAATCCCAGTATGCTAGCGCCTAGATATCCGCTAGTAACTTTCCCATCTTT
>ENA-OQED01000548-OQED01000548.1-human-gut-metagenome-genome-assembly--contig:-NODE-548-length-14633-cov-1.348132_pt1 | contig 14633 bp, 17 predicted proteins | sample MGYA00242790_ERZ504625 | MGnify/ENA primary metagenome ERZ504625 (study PRJEB26092, sample SAMD00036345) | human gut metagenome | host: Homo sapiens | study: EMG produced TPA metagenomics assembly of...
CTTTTCTTTTGCAAAGTAATCTTTTACCAGTTTTGCCACTGTTCCTGACATCAGGAATAATGCAATCAAGTTAGGGATAGACATCAGACCATTACAGGTATCTGCAATTCCCCAGATGATACCAAGATCCACTGTTGCACCAAGAATTGCGACCAGTGCATACACGATCATAAATGGTTTCACAACCTTTGTTGTAAATACAAACTCGATACATCTTGCTCCGTAAAGCCCCCATCCAAGAATCGTTGAGAATGCGAAACAGCACATTGCAATTGCAGTAAAGATCGTCACCCAGTTGCCATATGTAGTTACGAATCCTGAGATTGTAGCTCCGCACCTGCTGCCACGCCGTACTGGATTCCTTCGCCGCCACAAAGGATAACCAGCGCTGTCAGCGTACAGATCACGATTGTATCTGCAAATACTTCAAAGATACCAAACATACCCTGTTTTACCGGCTCATCTGTATCTGCACATGCATGTGCGATCGATCCAGTACCGATTCCGGCCTCATTTGAGAAGATACCTCTGGAAACACCACGTCTCATAGTCATAAATATGCTTCCAACCACACCGCCGGTAAATGCTGATGGGTTAAATGCTCCTACAAAGATCATCTCAAATACATGTGGAACTTTGTCTGCATTCAGTACAACTACTCCGATTGCAAGGATGATATAGAATACTGCCATGAATGGAACCAGCTTCTCTGTTACGGTACCGATACGTTTTACTCCGCCAAGTAAAACAACTGCTACCAGTGCTGCGATCAAAATTCCAATCACCAGATTCACCATACCTACCTGTGCGTCATCAATCACATTGTAGCTTATAAGCGCTGAATCGATGGATGTCGTAATGGTATTTACCTGTGTTGCATTTCCTGTTCCGAGTACTGTCAAACTTCCAAGGATCGCATAGACCGAAGCCATCCAGTACCATTTCTTACCAAGACCGTTCTTGATATAATACATCGGGCCCCCAACATAATCTCCCTCTGCATTCTTCTCTCTGTAATGAACCGCAAGTGTAACTTCCGAGAACTTCGTACACATTCCAAGCAATGCGGACACCCACATCCAGAACACTGCTCCCGCTCCTCCGATTGCAATCGCACCAGCAACTCCGGCAATATTTCCCGTTCCTACCGTTGCCGCAAGCGCCGTACATACTGCCTGGAATGGAGTGATACTACCTTCCTTCGCTTCTGACTTTGTGAAGATACGTCCGATAGAATTCTTAATGGCATACCCAAATTTTCGGAACTGTATAAATCCTGTACGAGTTGAAAGCACAAGCCCTACACCGATGATACAGACCATTGCCGGAACCCCCCAGACGAAATTGTTAACGGCCGCATTCACGTTTTCAATTGTTTGTAACATTTCTTTTCCTCTCTTTCGTCATTCGTTGATTTGATAATAACATACCTTTGTTTTTTTGTACATAATTATTTTTGCACTTTATCCATATACGTTATTATTTTCACACACATTTTTGTGCAACATGCACATAGTTTTCTTCTTTTTTTACGATTTTCATTCAAAAAGATTAGAGTATGCTTCATTTGTGTGACATATAAATAACGAGAAAAATCATCATTGTCTATAAGTTTTTTCTTCTTTTTCCTATTTCCACACGCTTTTTTTCTTTTTCCATGCTCTCCGTCTTGCAACTTTCCCAGATTCATGCTTTAATCTAATTATCAATATCACTTTCGGAGGAACTATATTATGAAAGATATGAAGGAATTACTCCATTCTGCACATCTTACCAAGACGCAGAGGATCATTGCGGAATATGTTCTGGATAATGCTTCGGAAGCCTGTTTTATGACATCTACGGAGATTGCTTTAAAGCTCGGGGTGAGTGAATCTTCCGTAATCCGTTTCAGTCGTACGATCGGATTTGACGGCTTTATGGATTTTCAGAAAGCACTGCGAAAAGATTACCAGGACAAAGTACTCAGCATTTCCAGCAGTATCACGATCCCATCCCAGCGCATTGCAAAGCAGGCAAAATTAGACAACTCTTCTGATTACATCAACCGGCATTTTAAGAATGCTGCTCATAACCTTGAAGAGATATTTATCCAAAACTCTATTGAGACCTTTGAGAAGGCTGCGGATCTTATCGTTTCCAGTAAGCACAAGTACATTGCTGCAACGAGAGGAAATATCTGTCTTGCAGATTTCTTCCTCCTGTATTTAAAACAGATGGTCCCGCATGTAACCATGACAACCACAACTTCCATGAGCCCGATTGATCATATGTGTAATATCTCGCAGACCGACTGTCTGGTATTATTTAGTTTTCCAAGATATTCTTCTCAGGACGAAGTGACCGCCGAGATGGCACGCGATGCCGGAGCTTCAATCATCGTGATCACTGATAAGCCGAGTTCCCTGCTTGCACAATATGCCGATATTCTTCTCACAGTCCCGGTAGACAGTAATACATTTTTCAACTCTATGATCGGTCCGCAGTTCGTAACAGAGTCTTTGCTGGAAATCATCAGCCATAAGGCCAAAGGAATTGAAAAAAGACTTAATACGATTGACAAATATCTGAATAAACTCGGAAATTATTAACAAAGAAAGCCTGCCGCAGATTTTCTCCAAGTCTCATCAATGATTATGACTTGTCGGAAATCTGTGACAGGTTTTCTCTCTCTTCTATCTGCGCTGTCAGGATTTTTACCAGTCTGCGCTGTTTTGCATATAATTTGATCATGTTAAATACCCGTTGATATACGATCCGCATATCAAACGGACGCCTGATATAATCCACGGCACCGGCTTCGTAAGCTCTCCAGATAGATTCTTCCGAATCCTCTCCTGATATTACAATTACCGGAATGTCATCTATCCACTGTTCCTGATTCATATATTCCAGTACTGCAAATCCATCCATCTTCGGCATCACAATATCCAGAAGTATCAATGCTATATCATTTCCATATTTCTCCAGCTTCTCCACACATTCGTTCCCGTTTTCCGCTTCTATGATCTGGTACTTATCCTGCAGAATTTCTGTCAGAAGTTCTCGGTTGATCTTAGAATCATCTACAATAAGAATCCGTGGCTTTAGAATATCCGTATGCTCATCATGATCCTCCTCCGCTATTTTCTGATCCATTTCCTCTACCATTGCAGTATTTTTATACATTTTAGCAAGGTACATCCGTTTATCCGCTCTCTGGACAGCCTCTTCCACTGTCTCTTCTGTTGCTGACACACCTCCGATGCTGACTGATAACTTAATCCGCTCATATCCTGGGACACTCGTTTCAGCAATTTTTTTCTTAATCTTATTCAGCTTCCGCGCAAAGTTCTCACTGTCGATCTCCGGCAGTAAAAGCAGAAATTCATCCCCTCCGTATCTGATCAGTTTATCTGTCTTTCTGATATATTGCCGTATTACTTCTACCACTGTAATCAGTGCCATATCTCCTGCGTGATGACCATGCATATCATTATATAACTTAAAATCATCTACATCAAGAATCGCAACCCCTGCTTTTCCCTTTACATGCTTAATCTCATCTTCATAGTATCTCCGATTATAAGCCCCTGTCAGCGCATCCCTGTAAAGCTTGTCATTATAAACAGAAAGCTTCTGGACCATCTTCCCATATCCAACCGCATCAATCAATGTGTCTTCATCCAGCTTCTTCAACATCTCCATTACGTACGGTTTTCCATCAATCTCCACATATCTTGAAAACACCTGAAAAATATCCGAATCCAGAAATTCCAGCTTTGCTGCCTGTTTCTTTTCTCTCAGCGATTTCATAGATATGCAATTCTCACACGGCTTTGCCTTATTCCAGAATGAATAGCACTGACACATCTCCATTGCATCTGCATCCGGACTGTGTTCTGCTCTCTTCTCCAGCATCTCACCATCAACCAGACGTACAATTGAGAACACTTCTCTCAGGCACTCCATCTTCTGTTCTGCCTGCTCCATTGTCATACAGTCCTTCTTATCCGTCATCGCACACCTCATTCTTTCTGTCCTTTCCTGCTACTTTTTTCTCCAAACATACTGTCTATATTTTAACATATAATCTATGATTTTTGAAGATGGGATCCATATGTACTCATTCTTCTTTTCTTCCGCCAGAAATAGTACGGGATCAGACAAAGTAACGTTGCCCCCCATGCCAGCGGATAACTGATCAGCAGAATCTCCACCTTATGATGAATCTTCGTAAGAATTATGATCCACGGAAGCCTTACAAAGAACAGACCTCCGAATGTAAATATGGTTGGCCAGAGGACATCTCCCAGACCACGCAGTCCTCCGGACAGATTCTCAAGCAGCACACTCAACAGATAACTCGGAATCAGGAAACGTAACATATATACTCCTATCCCGATGACCTTTGGATCTGTCGTGAACATATGGTATAACGGTTCGCAGAATGCAAACAGGACTATAATAATAGCTCCTGTAAATATATAAGAGATTACTACATTCACCCGGATACTTTTATATACCCTGTCCATCTTTCCTGCCCCGTAGTTCTGTCCGGCGAATGTGGTCACTGCCGCACCAAGCGCACTCGATACTGTCCAGAAGATCATATCAAGCTTTCCGTAAGCTGCCCATCCTGCAGCGGTATCTGTACCAAAACTGTTGACGGATGCCTGGATCACTACATTCGTCACACCGTAGGCACATGCCTGGAGTGCCCCGGAACACCGATTTCAATTCTTTCCGCAATACTCCGGCATCCATCCGGAGTTCCCGGAACTTTAATTTCATAGCATCATATGCCCTGGTCAGCGACCAAGTAACCAGAACCGCACTGACACATTGTGAAATAACCGTTGCGAGTGCTGCTCCCGCAATTCCCATCTTCATTCCTACCACCATGATAATGTCCAGTATGATATTCATCACACAGCAGATCAGCAGATAGAGAAGCGGTCTTTTGGAATCTCCGACCGCCCTCATGATTGCCGATCCCATATTGTAGACCAGCGTAAACAGAATTCCCATAAAGTAAATTCTGAGATAAGTTATGGAATCTGCCATCATATCCTGTGGTGTATTCATGATTTTAAGCAGCCATGGTGTCAATACTGTACCGGTCAGTGATACGATCAGACTGATCACGACAGAGAACAGATATGCCGTATGTACCCCCACATGCAGACTCTTCCTGTCCTTTGCACCATAATATTGTGCGATAATAACTGCTGCCCCGTTCGCCAGCCCATTAAAGAATGTAACAACAATTGTTGATAAGACGGCTGCCGGTCCTCCGACACTGGCAAGTGCCGCTTTTCCCACGAAGCGTCCTACAATGATCGTATCCACAGTTGTATATAACTGCTGGATCAACGTTCCAAGCATGATTGGGAAAAAGAAGATCAACAGTTGTTTCCAGATAACGCCTTCCGTGATCGCATTTTTTCAATCGTTTTTTTCCTCACTTTTTTGTCCCTCTCCTGCATTTTCCACATTTTTTGTTTTTTCCCTATGTAATTTCCCCTTTAGTGAACTACCCATTGTCTTAAGCCAATGGGCTTCCTGCTTCATCGACCTCGTAACCTACTATCTCCACAGGCGTTAATTCGGGCAGTCCCTGCCCTATATATTTCTTTATGCTATTTGTCTTAATCCTTCTGTCAGTATATTTTTCGCAGCATTGATATCCCTGTCATGTTCTGCTTTGCATTTCGGACATATCCATGTCCTCACTGACAAATCTTTTGTATCTGGATTCTGATACCCACAAACAGAACATAATTGACTACTAGCATAAAATGTATCTATTTTGATGTATTTCCTGCCATTCCATTTTGCCTTATACTCTAACTGTCTTGTCAGCTCATACCATGATACATCACTTATGGCTTTTGCCAGATGATGATTTTTTACCATGTTTTTTATCTGTAAATTCTCTGAAACTATCACTTGGTTTTCGCTGATAATCTCATGTGAAACTTTATGTAGATAATCTTTTCTTATATTCCTTATTTTCTCATGGCATAATGCTATCTTTTTCTTTGTTTTATAATAGTTCTTACTTCTCTTTCCTTTATGTGACAGTTGCCTTTGCAACTTTACAAGCTGTTTCTCATATTTTTTTATAATTTTTAGATTCTCATATACCTTCCCATCGGAAGTAATACATAAATCTTTAATTCCTAAATCGATTCCTATGTTATGATTTGTATGTGCCAGTTCCTTATGCTCCGTTTTTACAAGTATGGACACATAGTATTTTCCACTGGAAATCTGCGAAATGGTCGCTGACTTAATCTGCCCACTATATTCCCTGTGTAACCTTGCTTTTACCGCTTTTAATTTTGGCAATTTTATCTTCCCTGTCTCAAAATCTACCGCAATATTTCCATTTGTGAAGTTTGTTGTGTATGATTTATGGTTATCGTGTTTGCTCTTGAATTTCGGATATCCTGCATGCTCCTTAAAGAATTTTTGATATGAAGCGTCCATGTTATAGATTGCGTTGGTCAGAGCAAATTTATCTATTTCTTTTAACCATTCATAGTCTTTCTTTAATTCTCTGTTACAATAATTATTACAATCCGTTTTACTAACTGACTTTTTCTCTTTCTCGTATATTTCTTTCCGATATGCCAATGTCTGATTGTAAACAAAACGGCAACAGCCAAATGTTTTTGCAATCTGAATTCTTTGTTCGCTATTAGGATATATCCTGTATTTATATGCTTTTAACACCCACTGTCGCCACCTTCCTACCCTTGATTTTCTATATATTTTCTCAACATCTCTTCTGAAACATTTCCTACACTGCAGACAAAATATCCGTCCGTCCAAAAAGTATGTTCTTTCCAGAAATGTTTTCGTAGATAATCCAGATATCTTTTCCAAATATGATATGTTGTATAATTCTTCATCAGATTTACTATTTTACTGATAGACATTGTTGGTTCTGTTTCTATCATGTAATGAATATGATCTTTATCTGTCTCCATATATCTGATAATGACTTTATGCTTTTGACATATCTCATAAGAAAACTGCTTTATATCATCTGATATTTGTTTTGACATCAGCAATTTCTTTCTATACTTGCATACGAAAATAATATGATACTGTAACAAATATTTGTGTCTGTTTTTTGATTTCCACGTTCCCATAACGCAAGTGTAGCACAAACCTCCGCTTCCGGCTACCTTACCCCACCGTCTAAAGCCAGTGGGATTGCGGTAGCCCGATTTCAAATGAGTGACATTCCCACTTTCATCACTCCGGCCAAGACCATCACCCATATTGGATTCATTTTTACTTTTCGAAGGAATATCATACAAACCACAAAAATCACTACCAGACTCCACTTCGTCCCCGCAAGTGCGATCTGATCCCTGCTTCCCCAGAATGCCGTGATCAGGATTGCGATCCCTGCTGATGCGATCATCGCCACAACGGCAGGTCTTAAAGACCCCAGCACGCCTTGAAGTACCTCCATACTGCGATATTTTAAATAGAGTTTTGCAATGACAGTTACGATGATACATGAAGGCAGAATGCATCCAAATGTTGCCGCCAGCGCACCCGGTATTCCCGCAATCTTGATTCCGACAAAGGTTGCCGAATTCACTGCGATCGGTCCCGGTGTCATCTGGGAGATTGTAATAAGATCCGTAAATTCCGACATACTAAGCCAATGATGTCCCGTCACAACCTGTCCCTGTATCAAAGGCATCGCCGCATAACCGCCGCCAAAGCTGAACATCCCAACCTGTAAAAAACTAAAAAAAAAGCTGCAGATATATCATTTGCCTGCTCCTTTCCTGTTCATACATGTGCGTAAAACACCCAGCGATCCACATATGATCACGATATACACAACATTTACCTCAAATACACAGGACGCCACAAATGCCCCTGCCATGATCAGCAGTGAGATTCCGTCCTTTTCCTTTACTACACCTGCTCCCATCTCATACGTCACCGATGCAATCACCGCTCCGACTCCCGCCTGCATGCCTTCCAGCATCTGGCTTACCAGTTCATTACTACGAAATGTATTATAACAGACCGAAAGTAACGATATAATAACAAATGGCGGAATAATTGTTCCAATGATCGATATCAGTACACCGGTAATTCCCGCAAGCTTATATCCTACGACAATCGCTCCGTTTATCGCAATCGCCCCGGGTGAAGACTGTGCGATTGCAACCAGATCCAGCATTTCTTTCTCTTCGATCCAGTGAAGCTCATCTACGAATTTCTTCTTCATCAAACTCACGATCACGTAGCCACCGCCGAATGTAAATGCGCTTAAATATAATGTTGAAATGAATATCTTCCATAAGACTTTTTTTCTGCTGTTCATATTCGATTTCCTTTTTCTCCTGTGATTTCAACTCTAATGTAACACATGTCATAACTGATCTTTTTTGCTACTCTTCCTTATTACCTTTATGTGTTGTAATGATCAATGATATTAATTCAATAGTTGAACCTATACTACAGGTGACACCAATGAGCATAATAAAACTAAAATAATGATTTATATACACATATCCAGATACCAGCATCGTTATAATACTACAAAATAATAGCCATATATATTTTTTCATTAATTGTTTATAACTCATAACCATTCCCTCCTATAATGTCAAGCCCTAAATCCTTGTACTTCGCCAGTTTCTTCACTTCTGCCATCTTCTCTGTGTAGGCTGTAATCTCCTCTTCTGTGATGTTATCGGAAGAAGCAAATTGCTGGCGGATGCTTTCATTGAAATCTTCTTCGACCTGTTTCTTCGCATCCTCTTCTGAGATTTCCATCAGATTCGCATAATCTGCGTACTCTCTATAATACTCTGCATCAAGAGAAGATTGGATATAGGATTGGGCATCGAAATCGGATTGCTTGGAACAAGCACTAAAACCAACGCATAACATTGCTGTTCCGAAAATTGCTACATATTTTTGTAATCTTTTCATCCTATCATCCCCATGCTTTTACTTTACGAAAAAATCAACAAATTTTTCAGCTTTTGCTGGCAGTTTAAATTTATATTCTTTCCTGTCATAATTAAAAGAAAACTTTCCACCAAACAATCCAGCCTTTCCTCGGATATTTTTCATATCGGGAATATGAATCTTTGCCAGTTGTTCGCCATAAGAATTATCAATATTAGCATGATGAACATATAATGTATCTTTGCATATACTCAACAGCACCAAGCCTTTAATCCTACCGCAAATTCCTTCTAGAAGATATTTTTTTGATGCATAAATATATAATTATTTTTTTTGTAATTGTGTCTCTATTATTTTTAAATTCACAATTTTCACCTCAAATTTTTCTATACCTATTTTAGCTCTAATTTTTCTTCAAAATAAGTGAACAACGAAGCATATTGTCGTCTAGGTCCTTTTTTGCCAAACCTTTTTTTTATGATTTCATATCCTTCATTAAAATCTTTTTTTAATGCACACGCACATGCAAAATAAACATATTGTCTGTCATCTTTAATTATACGTTTATCATCATTTCGATACGCATCTAAATAACCATCAATATTATTTATGTCATTTAGCAAAGGAATCGAATACTCAACCAAAAAATTTCTTATCTTTTTGCCTATAGTTATGTTATCTTTCTCATTATATAATATCCAATCCTCAGAATCATGATATACTTGAATTGGCTGTCGTAATATTTTGTTTTTTAATCCTGATGTTATAATTGTATCACCCAAAATTTCTTTTGCCAAATCTTGGATATCTGGATAATATACCGATAATTGTGGATATATATGTGCTAATGCATGGTTATAATACGAAGGATGCAAAAAATACATAATTTCTATTTTTTGAATGCTTCCTTCACACTTTCGAGAATATATTAAAGAATTGTTTCTTCTTTTAAATCCATTCATTTGCAGCACTTCATCTAATTGTGATTCTGCCATATTTAAAATCGTATTTTTTACATCCTTATCCATAAACTATCTCCTATTGTTATGCTATGCGTAATTGTAATACCTTCACTCTGCCCTACACCTATTGCTGGATTACTCTTACTAATTCGGTTGTCAAATTCCCGTTGAGCTTTCGTCTTCTGAGCTTTTCCTGATTTCACTTCTAACCCTATATATTTCTCATCCGGGGTAATTGCTGCACCATCATATACTCTAACCTGTCCAGTATTGTCTTTTGTATAAATTCTACCTTCCCTCACTCCCCATCCATCTTTCTTACTTATTGCATCCCAAACTTTTTCTTCTGCTTGTCCACCTGCCCTTTCACTTCCTTTAGGACTTGCAAATTTCCCGTCTGGTGTTCTCCATCCATTATTCCATTTTACTTCTGAACTTGCTTCTTGTTTTTTAGATGCAAAAATTGCAAATTCATTGGCATTTGTTTATTTTCAGATACATTAGATTCTACATTTTTTACAAAATTAGAATCCTTGGTTGTCTTTTTCCAATCATCTGTGATTCCTTTTCCAGATAAAAGCATCCCCGTCCCAAAATCTTTTGCGACTGTTCCTACTGATACATCTCTACCATGCGCTAAATCCTCAACTGTTCCGATTGCCGTATCTGCCGCATTTTCAATTGCACTCTTTGCTAATGGATTTTTCAGTGCTGATGAAGCAGTACTACTTGCCAAAGAACCTGTCGCTGCTCCAACACCACCTGACACTGCACCGCCAATCGTTCCCCATAAGAATCCATCGGCTACACCACTTATAAATCCTTCTCCGTTAGCTGCACTTGAAATACCACCAAGAACTGCTCCGGTTCCTCCACCAATTAAGGCACCACTTAATGCACCTCCGGCAATCACCGCTGCTGCTCCACCTGTAAGAACAGTTGCTGTCGCAAGACCTCCAAGGATTACTCCACCTGCAACAACCTTTTTCACTGCATTCCAATCTACTTTTCCCAAAAGAGAGGAAATACGGTTATTGGTTGTACACATTTCTTTATGAATTATTGCACGAATCTCGCTGGTTCGTTCGGCTGCATAGGATTTAAACGAGCTATAGACTTTCTTCGCTCCATTTCCCACATAACTGAAACCGCCTCGTATTCCACCATTGCTTACCGCTTTCACAAATCCAGATCCGGCAGATGCTACTTTCTGATAAGTCTGTTTTGCTTTTTGCTTGACGGTGTTTTTCGCCTGTTGGATTACCTGCTTTGGATGGGACACTGCATTCTGCACCCATTTAGCAGCCGCTTTTACTCCACTGACAACTGTTTTTGCGACACTCTTCACAGCTTTTGTAACCGTTTTTACTGCTTTCTTCGCTGCACTCTTAATCCTGCTCCACAGGGAATGTCCTGTCGGATCACTGTAATTCAGCGGATTATTGGTCGTATAATCGTAGCGGTTTCTGGTCAGTGGATTTTCTGTTGTTCCAAGGTCACTATCTTCAGTTGTAAAGATTCCGTTCTCTGCGTTATAGTATCTTGCCCGCAGATACTGAAGTCCTGTTTTTACATTTGTGGACTCCCCATTGTAACCGTAATAATTGACACCGTCTGCTGTTCCTGATGTAAGGTTACCGTATGTATCATACTGATAACTGTTCGTCAGATTAGCTGTTTCGGTCAGGATTCCGGTCACGCTGTTTCTTCCGTCATATAAATAATAACTGCTTTCTGTGGATTTATCAACGCTTATACGTTCTCCGATTCCACTTTCTCCATAAGTATAAGCCTGACGGATTTTCTCGTCTGCTCCATACTCTGCGAGGACTTCTGTATTCTCACGATTGATATCGTTGATATACTCTGTCAGTGTGTATCCTTTGGCATTGGAACCGCCTTTTACCAAAGATGCAAGCTACTCTTTCGGGCTGTCCCCATCTTTGGTACGCTGGTTCTCCGGGATCAGGACTTCATCGCCATAGCAGTCTTCCCATTTATAGGTGTTATCCAGTTCGAATACCCGGTTGTTCCGAATATAATATCGGAGATTCCCCAAGTCATAAGATCTTATTTACAGCCTGTACAACTTTTTCATAGGATTCCTCTGGCACTGCTTATATCGTCTTAACGTCTTAATAGGGTCTGACCCTTTCAGTCTTTTAATCAATATCCAGTTATAGATGTTGACTATAGCAGTTTAAAATAAGACACGCTTTGCCGGTATCATAAATATTTTTTATCAACATTTCCTGATTCTATTATATGCATACCGACTTATATAAGTTATGAATCTTCAGAAAGTAGAAAAAAGCCGACACTTTGCATTCTTCGCAAAGTGTCGGCTGTTTTCTACCTTCTGATATCCACAACTCCTGCTTCCAGCATACCTTCGTTAAAATCATAGGCACCGCCTTCGCCGTCCAGATTCAGGTACATATCCGCCAGATTATCTTCATTGACGATCCATGCCATGTTGACTTGAATGCTCTCGCCCGGTTTCAGAGACGAAATATAATTACCGCCATTCCCATAATCTTCTCGCACACTACTGTAGGTCATTTCTGCAGTATGCGCCACGCCGTCCCAACTCACACGGTCATATCCGTTACCGGACTGTTCCATTGCATTATAAATATGGTATTCCCCGTTTTCATGATGAATCAATGCCAGATTTCCGATATACAACATGTGCTTGATTTCCTGATCTGAATTATTTGTATATGTGACTGTTGCATAAACAAGTTTCTGATTTACATTTTCTGTCTTTACGACCTGATCTACTGTATTGACACCATCGCCGGATTTGATACAAGAAACTTTATTCTTTACAAGTTTTCCGTTGGAATCGATTACATTTTTCCATTCTTCCGGTAAGTCTGCACCGTTAAGCAACTTCAGATCATCCGCTGTCTGAACCGAATCTACGTGAGCAGAAATTTTATCATTTACGATATTGTTTCCGTCTTTATCTTCTCCTGATGCAGATAATGTAAAATCTTCGCCAATCTTGTACACCTTTAATTTATCCTCAGACACAGACGTTACCATTTCATCGCCGGTCTCAACGTTCGGGTTGACCTCATCGCTCCAGGTATACATCTTCGCTGTTTCCATCATCTTGTCATTTTCTGTATCTCAAGATTTTCTGCTACTTTCACAGCATCATCTTTCGATACATCATCTCCGATATAGATTGTGATCACACGGTATTTATCCGGGCAAAAGAGATAGATTCTTTGGTCAAATGTACCTTTTTCAGTCTTTAAATTATTATATTTCAGATATACACCTTCGTATTTGCCAAATGTTCTCTCCTCGGACTCGACAACATTTTTATTTTCCAGTGCCTGATTCAGATCATCATTGTCCAAAAGTACGGACGCAAAACTAAATCCACCCATACGTTTGCTTTGCGGATATTCCAGATGTGACTCGTCTACCCATTTCATGCCATCCGGAATATATCCGGTCTTGAAATCAATATCGTGAATCTGCGCCGGAAGATCTGCTAATTTATTTTCTGATGTTATCCCCGTCTTCACACTGTAATCGCCCTGTTTTTCCACATACATGCGGTACATTTTCACACCCGCATAAGCTGCTGTGGAAGTTGCCAGCACGCAGACCATTGCTGCCGCTGCCACTCTTGCACCGTTCCATTTCTTCCTTTTCTTCGGAATCTGTATAATTGTAGTTCCCTGAAGCTGTCTGTCTACTTCATTTTGTATCATTACATGGATAAACTCCGGAGTCTCCGGAATATTGTTTTTCATATCTTCAAACCTCATATCGCCGCCTCACTTTCTCGCAGATTGCATCTAAGTTTTCCTCTTGCCCTGGCAAGTCGTTTCTGTACTGCACCTTCTGTAATATCCAGAATCTGTGCGATTTCCCGGATATTAAAATCCTCAATATAATACAAAATTACCGGAAGTCGCAATTCTTCTTTTAATTCATTGATTGCCTGGTACAATTCACTGTAATCAGCCTTTTCCTTTGTCATCATTATTTTTTCTGCCTTCGTCTGCTCATCCATCACATCCAACGAAGTCAGTTTACTGGATTTTCGCAAAATGGTATAACATTCATTGATCAGGATCCGAATCAGCCATGTTCTGGCATATTTGTCATTTTTCAATGTTTGAATCTTGGAAAATGCCTTTACAATCGTATCTTGAATGGCATCAGCACAGTCCTGATCACTGTATAAGATTGTCTTGGCTGTAGAATATAACTGCCTCTCGCAGTCGAGAATCAGTACTCCCAATTGCTCTTTTGTCACTTTAACACCACCTTTATATCGGCCGATTTATTTTTCTTACATAGATTAGACGCATATAGATAAAAAATATCCCGAAAAATATGAAAAAAAAGCTGCCCTGTATCGTAAATATTGTAAGCACTTAAATTTTAGACATGGATATAAAAATCCCCGGCTGCATTTTTGCGGCCGGAGTACCTTGACAATTCACATATGATTGATTATTGATTTGAGTCGTTTACACGACGTTCGATTTCGGCTTTGACATCTTTGTTCCATATTTGCAAATAATATGATTGCCAAACTCAGCGTTAATATTCCAGATATAATTTTCTTCATAGCTGGTCTCCTCAAATGCTATGAAATCCTCCTGAACTAATGGAATAGTAAAGCGAGAACGAAAAGATTATGCACTATCATAAAAACATAAATAATAGATGCAATTATAGAAAATTCACAGCCATTTTTTG
>ENA-OQED01000549-OQED01000549.1-human-gut-metagenome-genome-assembly--contig:-NODE-549-length-14633-cov-0.861919_pt1 | contig 14633 bp, 20 predicted proteins | sample MGYA00242790_ERZ504625 | MGnify/ENA primary metagenome ERZ504625 (study PRJEB26092, sample SAMD00036345) | human gut metagenome | host: Homo sapiens | study: EMG produced TPA metagenomics assembly of...
TTATAAAAAGGACAGTTCTTTCACATTGTGTGGGACTGTTCTTTTATAAATTCTGTAATATTTCTGTTATAAAGTAATTATAACAGATGTTTTCTTAATTCTTCTCCGCTCAGAGCGCTTAAGTAAGCAGGTGCAACATCAAATACAGTCTTGCAGCCCTTCTGTCCCTCCTGGTTCATGCGGTATGCAGCTCTGGCATATGCAACAATTACAGAAGAAGTAAATTCCGGATTGGAATCCAGTTTCAGGCTGTACTCGATCACATGACTGTTCTCATCGTTCCAGCCGGTCTTGCCTGTGCGGATTACAAATCCACCGTGCGGAATTCCGCTGTGGTCACGCTTCAGTTCCTCTTCGGAAATAAAATGTACTGTGGTATCGTATTCATCAAAGTAGTTCGGCATAGTCTTGATCTCATTCTCAATTCTTGCAAGATCAGCGCCTTCTTCAGCTACTACGAAACACTCTCTGGTATGTTTCTCCCTTGTAGTAGCTCCGGATTCTTTCCGCTTCTTACTGCTTCCAGTGCAGCCTCAACCGGGATAGTGTACTGTTTGCCATCCTTTACCCCTTTGATACGGCGGATTGCATCAGAATGTCCCCTTGGCTTACGCCTTTTCCCCAGAATGTGTAATCCTTGCCGTTTGTCAGGATTGCATTTGCATACATGCGGTTCAGGGAAAACATTCCCGGATCCCAGCCTACAGAAATAATTCCAACATGACCGCTCTCAGAAGCTGCTTTGTCCACATTTGCAAAATGTTCCGGGATTCTCTTATGGGTATCAAAGCTGTCTACCACATTGAACCACTGGGCATACTTAGGTGTCTGCTCCGGCAGATCAGTAGCACTTCCGCCGCAAAGAATCATAACATCAATCTGATCTTTCATCTTCTCAGCATCATCTACAGAATATACCTTCGCTGTTTTAGTCAGGATCTTAACCGTTTCAGGAGCACGACGGGTAAATACACCCACCAGTTCCATATCAGGATTGTGCTTGATCGCACATTCTACGCCACGTCCCAGGTTACCATATCCCAGGATACCAATACGAATACTCATTATCTGATTCCTCCTATACTACCGCACGCCAGATGCACAATCCCCACAAATGGTCATGCAGCCCCCAAAAGCTGTATTATCCCATACGAACGTCAGATGCTTCACGTCTGCGGTATCTATATCTATTTCACGCTTTAACAGTTTAATACGTGCGAGTTTTCTTGTCAATTGATTTTTAACAAAATCTGTCATTCAAAGATTCCGGTTCTTTGGTAACATCAAAACACCTCAAAAAAGAATACTAGTACAATGGCATCCTTCTCCACGGTACAGTATCATAAACTTCTACTTTATTAACAGCACAGCACTCCGCTTCCCGGACAGCACATTCCACATAGCGCATTCGCCAGACAAAGCTTCAGACACATATCATCTCCTGCCACCGGCATTCCTCCAAACGGTCCTTGCTGTGTCTCATACCAGCTTCCGCCGCCCTCCATCCGGTTCAGGAGCATACGGTACTGCTGATTATTCGGCTCCTGGCGCACAGCTTCACGAATATGCTCCAGCGCTTTTACATTATTCCCCATTCCCATGTTCGCCATGGAGGAAATATAATACCACTCTCCATTCTTCTGGGAAAGGGAATTCAACACATTCATAGCCTCCTGATAATGTCCGCTCTGAACAAAATTAGCTGCTGCACGTCTGCGCACACTTTCCTCATCTTCGTAAGTGCTCTGGCGCTGCTGTCCTCCAAAGCCGCCAAATCCTCCATATCCATAACCACCGTATCCGCCGGAAGATCCACCACTGCTTCCATACTCGCGTTCTCTCATGATCTGCTCATATGCCTGCTGTACTTCCTTAAACTTCTCTTCTGCCTGATCCTTGTTCGGATTGTTAATATTCGCATCCGGATGGTACTTCCGGCTTAACTTTCTGTATGCCTTCTTTATTTCTTCATCTGTTGCATTTCTGGAAACTCCCAGTACGCTATATGGATCCAACATGTTCTTTCTCCCGTTCTTCCCTGCGTTTCCTGCTCACTTCCTCGAAGCGGCACCACACACCGGAATATAAAATGTTCCGAAGAATATCCCCATATTTAATAATAGGAAGCTTCTCGAATTCTCTGCAGGTTTCTGCCATCATCATCATAAGGATCTGGCGTACTTCCCCTTCAAACCCTTCCATTGTATATTTTTCTGCGAAAGGATTGTAATCTTTATTTTTCACATCTTCTTCCACATCATCATATGCATCCAGAAGATAGATGAATTTGCCAAGATAAAAGCCAATTCTTCGAGGCTTTTCTCCCACTCATCCTGCCTGTAAGCAAGAATCTCCTCCATAATATGCCCAAAAATCCCGGACATTCTGTCTATATCTGTCTCTCCCTGTTTCTCCAAAGCGGAAAGCTCATCCAGAAGTTCGACGATCCGCTTCGCCTTATCTGGATAAAGTTTTAACAGACGGTTATTTTTCCCCTCGAGAAGCCTGGCGTAACCAAGCTTCACATATTTTCTGTCATCGTTCCAGTCATCCAGACATTTATAATAAGTTAAAAGTATATTCATGTCTGCACAGTATTCTGTCATCACATTCTTTCGAACTGGCTGTTTTCTCACAGGATGAAGAATGCATCTGGTAGTGCCCTTGTACGTCTTTGGCTCATAAAGGCCGGAAAGAAGCAGGATCACAAAAGTCATATCATAGCTTAATGTAATCTGGCCGGATATCCCGTATTTCTCACGCAGTTCCCTGCAGAGTCCGCAGTAAAAGGTTCTGTACATGTCAAAATCCTTCATCTTGATCTCCGGCTTGTTCATTACAATATATCCAAACATATCAGCGCCTCTTTATAAATTTGGTATGACACTTGGGACATTCAATCTCCACTTTCTTAAATCCGCCTCTGGGAATACGGATTTTCTGACCGCAGCCAGGGCAGCTGTAAATATGATAGTCCTTGCGCTGGCTCATCATTCGCTTCTCTTTCTGGAAACGGGCTCTTAACTTATCTGTCATCTGAAGATACTTCTGATTCTCCTGATAACGTTTTGAAATATTTTTTGAAAAAATCCTGAAATAAGTATAAACAATGGCAGCCATCCCAAACAGATCCAGAAATGCGCCGATTCCACTTCTGGTCCCAGTAAATAAGGTGAGCACAATAGCAGCCAGTGCTACTCCCATAGTGAATCTTGCGAACTGATCTACTCCGTTTCGTCCCTGCATAAATCTCATAAATTTTTCTTTCAATAAAATACCTTCTTTCTTGTGAACTTATCTTCCTGGAATAAGTTTCTGTCGCTCTTTTGTTATTATATTATTTCCCTATCCTTGATTCTGTACATTCACTATTATGGTTCACAAAACAACCAGCAATCATTTCGTCTTTTCCTATCTGTCGCTGCAGACTTGAAAAATGTAAAATTTCAGATAATAAGATTCATCAGCAGACCATAAGATCGGATGATCTGGTGCCTGGGTGCGATATTCTACCTGACGGAGACGTTTATGCACATTTCTGGCAGCCTGCCCGATGGTCTGGGTAAAAAGCTGGTAATCCATAAAATGTGAACAGGAACAGGTTGCAAGGAAACCGCCGTCTTTCACCAGTTTCATGGCACGAAGATTGATCTCACGATAGCCTTTCACTGCATTCTTAACAGAGCTTCTTGACTTGGTAAATGCAGGTGGATCCAGAATTACCACGTCATATTTCTCGCCTTTCTCTTCCAGTTTCGGAAGAAGATCAAATACGTCCTCACAGATAAATTTTACAGAATCAGAAAGTCCGTTTAAGCTGCATTGGCTGTAGCCTGATCAACTGCAAGCTGTGAAGCATCCACACCAGTTACTTCTTTCGCTCCTGCATATCCTGCATTTAAGGCGAAAGAACCGGTATGGGTAAAACAGTCCAGAACTCTGGCATTCCTGCAAAGCTTCTGGATTGCCAGACGATTGTATTTCTGATCCAGGAAAAATCCTGTCTTCTGACCGTCTTTTACATCCACCTGATATTTTACACCATTTTCCACAATTTCAACCAAAGTAGGGAACTCTTCACCAATAAAGCCCTTATATGGCTCCATTCCCTCCTGCTTACGTACTTTCACGTCACTTCTCTCGTAAACGCCGCAGATCCGGATACCATCCTCTGCCAGAACTTTCTTCAGAAGTTCCACCAGCATCTCTTTATAACGGTCGATTCCAAGTGCAAGGGACTGTACCACCAGCACATCAGAAAACTTGTCCACAATAAAACCCGGCAGAAAATCTGCCTCTCCGAAGATCACGCGACAGCTTGAAGTATCCGTTACTTTCTTACGATACTCCCATGCATCCCGCACTCTTTTCTCAAAAAATTCCTCATCGATCACAGTATTCTCATCTCTTGAAAGAAGACGTACCACAATCCTGGAATTCGTATTGATAAATCCTCTTCCCAGAGGATATCCGTCAAAATCATGAACCAGTACAATATCTCCATTTACAAAGCTTCCCATAATAGAAGCTACTTCATTATCAAAAATCCACATTCCGCCGGATTTCAAAAGACGTCCTTCTCCCTTTTTCAGGGTTACTACTGCCAGACTCATAGCACTACTCCTTTGCTTTTGCGATTTAGGTAACATTGTAGCACACAATTTCTCAATTTGCCAGTGTTTCCAGGGGTTCTGAGAAAAAGTCATAAAAATTTCACTAATCTTAAAATTTTATAAACTGCCAGCCATTCATCTTCTTTTTTTAACAGACATCTCAGTCTCATTAACAACACAAAAAAACTCCGGACTGCCTGAACTCGCTTCCTATCGTCAGATTCTAAATCTGACTTTCAATGGCGGTACACGGTTCAGACATTCCAGAGCTTTCACTTATCTTATATTCTGACTTTTCCAGATGGTTATTTTCTTCTTATTTCGCATTCGCTGCAGTTACATATACATGAATCAGATTTGCCTTAATAAGGGCTGGACGAACTGCATTGTAAATAATCACAACCAGGATTGTAGATACAATTGCATTTACAAATGTAGCACCGGCGCTTAATTTTGCAAGGATGCTCGCTACTTCCTGGGGCTGACCAAGAATGTACTGTTTGTAGAAATAGCCAACGATGGGATCTGCGATCACATTAAAAGCAAGACCTGCAATGGAAGCGATCAGACTCCATTTGAATACGTATTTCTTGTCGTTCGTCTCATTGATCTTTGCAATCTTGTGGGCTACAAGACCTGTTATAAGACCGATGCAAAGCTTCAGGACAAAAGTCTTGGGTGCTCCTGTAATGTAAACCGGATCCATAAGGTCTGCGATAGTCATTCCAATAGAACCAGCAAGACCGCCGTACCAACCGCCAAGAAGCAGAGCTCCAAGCACGCAGAAGGTATTTCCGATGTGAAGAGAAGTAGCATCTCCACCCGGTACCGGAATCTTAATCTGCAAAAATGTAAAAGATACATAGCAAAGTGCTGCAAGAAGTGCAGTCTCTGCAAGTTTCATAATGGTAGAATTCTGTTTGTTCATAGGTTTCTCTCTCTTTCCCGGAAACCTGGTACATATTGAAAAAACATTCTGCAAGATGTGCCTCACAAGTTGCAGGAATGATTTCTCAAACAAGCTCCAATGTTTCCTGTTTAATCACTGCTTTTTATACTGCAGTATCTAATTAGCACTTATCATAGCGAGATACTGGTATGTCTTCAATAGACAGTTTTTGATTATTTTTAAGAGGTCAGTTGTTTTCTGCAAAAAAAGGTACAGTCCCCAATATCCCACTGGATATCAGTTTCTGTACCTTTTCCACCAGCAGACATGTCATCTCCTGGAGCATCACCACATACTATTCAACAGTATTCTTCCAGATTCATGTCTTTTATTCTTCGTAGGACTCTTCATCAATAGTCTCGTCATAAGACTCATCGCCTACTTCATCTGTAGCACTTTCATCTGTTGTCACATTTTCAGAGCCGTCAGCTGAATCACTGGATTCTGAACTCTCACCATAAAGTTTCTCAAAAAACTTCATAGTATCTTTATACAGGGTATCTTTATCATCAGAAGATACTGCATCGCCAAGAACATCAATATCCTCAGAAGACTCACCATCATCGATCACATCAATGCCGAAAAGTTTCTTCATCTCTTTATCCAGCATATTCAGTTCTGGTGTAATGTATTTCTCAGTTCCATCCTCCTGATAGGAAACAGCACCATTTCCAAGGATACCAAGGTATTTCTGAAGAACTTTGATGGAAAGCTTGTTGGCTGTGTCAGAATCAAGTGTTACAGTAACTGCAGCATCATCTCCCATTACTTCGTAAAGAGCATCCTCATCACCGCTGTACTCTCCCTGACAGAAGGTCTTCGCTTTTTCAAATTTCGCTTTCGCATCATCGCCAAGGAAATCTGTATTCAGCTGGGATATATCTGTGATCTCTTCGGAAGAATCACTGCCATCACCAGTATCTGTTCCGCCAACTTCACTGATGTCACCATCAGCTGACTCATCTGTACTTCCATCTGTGTTCTCGCTGGAATCATCAGAAGCCGGAAATTCTTCCCAGGATTCTTCACCGGATTCGTCTGCAGCTCCAGTCTCCTCAGCAAGTCCCGGATCCTCTGTAGAACTCTCGATAACATTGTCACCAAGAGCACTCTGGTCTACATTATCCACAATACTGTCCTCATCATCTGATGAATCACTGCTCTCCTCTGCCTTTCCTGTTACATTGTCATTTACACGCTCCAGAGTTTCCTGCATCTCAGAGTAATCATAGTCCTGCTGGGAAATCTGCTGAAGCAGGTTTACGATGGTATTAATCTCATCATCTGTAAGAGTTACATTGTTATTATTGGAGATATTTACAACAATATTGTAGATATCGTCTGCATTCTGAACATTGTCTGCAATAACCTGCATTTTCGCCTGGTTGATAACAGTGGTAGCGTCATTCTTTCCTACAGAATCAGCAAGATTACCTGTAACTACCATCTCCTCAGTAGCAAGCTTCTTCTTGGTCTCATCAAGCTTCTGTCCACTGGCAGTCTCATATGCCATCTGGATACCGGTCAGTGCTCCTGTACCGGATACCTCGAATGGGCATGCAGCAACAACCTCACAGTTGGTAACACCAGATGTGGAAAGGGAACTTGCAATCATATTGCAGGTAACCCAGTTCAAATTGGCGGTACGAACCTTGATGCCACCGGATGTGGTAGGCTTCACATAAGCGCAGCTCACTGTTCTTGTACCAATCTGCTCCAGCGGAACATAGGAACTTAAGTGATCCCTCTCATCCTGATTGGTAACGTAGATAATCTGTACCTGGCTGGAATCCACCTTAAAATATTTCAGCATGGTGTTCTTCTGCTCATCTGAAAGATCTGCGCCAAGTGTAACAACCTTCATAGCATCTGCCATAGCCGGTACTGTGGGAACCATGCTTCCCATAACCATTGATGCGCTGCAGAGTAGCGTAGCTAATAATTTGCCTTTCTTCATAACTTTTCCTCCAACTTTCTGTCTGGGTTATAATCTGATCTTTAATGAAAGCCTCATACTCTGTAACGGCTTCCATGCACTGCACTTCTGTCTTTGCAGTTGTTTCATTTAGTACACTTATTATAACATACTTCTTATAGTTTTTGTAATTTTAATTGTTAATTCTCTCTTTGAACCTGAAAATATGTTTTGGTAAAAAAATTATTATATCAGCAGCTTTTCCAGAGCCTGTTACCGTGCAGGCTGTAAACAGTAATCCAGAACCTCCTGCACGGTCTTAACTGGTGTAATCTCAAGCTTCTCTTTTACCTCATCGGCCACATCATCAAGATCATCCATATTCTCATATGGAATAAACACATGCTTTACGCCAGCTCTTTGGGCAGCCATCAGCTTCTCCGGCAATCCGCCAATAGGCATAACACCGCCGCGAAGGGAAACTTCTCCTGTCATTGCTATTTCTGCTGGTGCAGGCTTTCCTGTCACCAGAGAGGATAATGCAGTTACCAGCGTGATGCCTGCTGATGGGCCATCCTTGGGAACTGCTCCTGCCGGCACATGGATGTGAAGATCATTTTCCTTGAATTTATCTGCAAATTCCGGATAGAGGGACTTCACAAGAGTAATGGCAATCTGGGCGGACTCTTTCATCACATCTCCAAGCTGTCCGGTAATGATCACCTTTCCATCGCCTTTTGTAAAAGAAGTTTCGATAAAAAGGATTTCTCCACCAGCACTGGTCCAGGCAAGACCGGTTACAACTCCAGGCACTGGGTTTTCCAGAATCTTCTCATGATGAATTCCATGTCCCAAAAATTCTGCTACACGCTTCTCACTTACCGTAATGCTCTTCTGCTCACCCTTTACCAGCTTCACAGCTGCATATCTGCATAACACATCCATCTGCTTCTTCAGTCCGCGGACACCAGCCTCCGCTGTATACTCTTCAATAATGCGGCGGATTGCCTCATCTGTCACCTTCAGATTCTGGGCTTTGATTCCCATGCTCTTCATTGCTTTCGGCAAAAGATGACGTCTCGCGATCTGAAACTTCTCTACTGCAGTATATCCAGGAAACTGGATTACTTCCATACGATTGAGCAATGGCTCAGGAATGGTATCGGTGGAATTGGCTGTACACACAAAAAGCACATTGGAAAGATCATAAGGAACATTCATATAATGGTCTGTAAAGCTTCCGTTCTGCTCCGGATCCAGCACTTCCAGAAGAGCACTTGCCGGATCACCGCCGTAATCTTTGGCGAGCTTGTCCACCTCATCCAGTACCATAACCGGATTTGCAGCTCCGCTTCTCTTCATTCCTTCCATAATCCTGCCTGGCATAGCACCTATGTAGGTTCTTCTGTGTCCTCGAATTTCCGCTTCATCACGGATTCCACCAAGACTGATACGCACGTATTTACGGTGAAGCGCACGGGCAATACTCTGTCCGATACTGGTTTTTCCAGTTCCAGGCGCGCCTACAAACAATAAAATGGAACCAGACTGTTTCTTATTAAGAGCCATAACAGCAAGCTGCTGGATAATTCGCTCTTTTACTTTTTTCAACCCATAATGGTCTTCATCCAGGATTTCTTCTGCCTCGTTCAAATCAATTTCAGCAGGTTCCTCTGGCTTCCAGGAAAGACTTGTGGCAAAATCCAGATAATCGTACAGCATGCCATACTCATGGCTGTCTTTTCCTTCCTGCTTCATGCGGTTCAGCACCTTTTCAGCTTCTTTGCGTGCTTCCTCATTCATGCCGGATTCCTGGATTTTCTTCTGGAAACGGCGCACATCAGAAATATTCTCCGGATGCATTTCGTCCAGCTGCTGCTGAAGAAATTCGATCTGCTTCCGGATAGCGGACTCCCGGTAAACTTTCTCATTGGAGTTCTTCTGCGCAGTCTCAGCTTCCTCACTGACACGGAAAATCTCCATCAGCTCATAGACAGCCTCTTCCATCAGATGCATGCGTTCTTTCCTGGAATCCACCTCGATCATATGGTATTTTTCTTCCCAGGAAAGGCTCATGTAACCAGCCAGGGCACTGACGGCTTCCGGATAGCTTTTCCAATGGTAGATCATGCTGCGTACCCAGACGCCCCACTGAAAGCCTTTTGCAAAATCCATCAGTTCTTTCTTGATCTTATCAAATTTCTCCTTTTCTTCTTCCGGGGAGATATCCTGGATATCCGGAAGATCTACCGCTTCTGCCTGAACCATACCGTCAGAATATTCTACATGAGTCACCTGCACTCTTCTTCTGGTAGTAATCTTGACGCTGCCTTCCTCGTCTATATTCTCAATGATTCCCATCACGCCCACTGGAAAAATATTTTCCATGGAAATTTCCTCTGGGCTATTTCTTTCTTCTGTAAAACGAAGAGAATTTCTTCTCCGATATTCTGTTCTTTAATTCTGCCTTCCGGAAACATATCTTTTTAAAGAAAAATGTAACTTCCGGTAAAAGAAGAAGTTCATAAACTGGTATTGTAATCATACATGTTTCCTCCTTGTATTGTTAGCACTCCTTTAATATGAGTGCCAGATTTATTCTATAGAAAATGGCGAACTCATATGAATTCGCCATCTGAATCTATGATAGTTCATTATAGCACTAAATTAAAATTTTGCAATAAAAATCGAACACTCTTTCTGGAACATGGTAGTTTTTTGAAACATTTATTTCGAAACGGGAGCTAATTTTGCATTCTGATCTGTTCCCCTTTTATGGGCGCATAGGTATAAAGCTTCTCACCATCCAAATCCGCCTTGTACATATCCACAGCACTGATCTGGTGATTGTCGTAAGTATTATAATAATAGATTCCCTTATCTGTATTACAGCAGGAAGTATATAGCGTAATCTCATACTTGTCTTCTCCCAGCTTGCAGCAGCCCCTCTGCTGGTCTACGCTGCCAAGAATGTGGAAAAACTGGCTTACGCTTTCTTCTTCTGAATCCCCGGACAGAGAGTTCATTTTTACAAAGGCCACCCTCACAAATCTTGACTGTGAGGAGAGATCTCCCGGCAGTCCCATGCCACCCATTCCCCGGCTGTACTGATTCAGTTCCAGATTTTCTGAAAACGTGTTACTGCGGTTTTCCACAGCCAGCTGCATATAATTGTTCAGATTAAACATCTGATAGTTAAAGGGCGGATTGTTTGTGAGGACACCTACTGGATTATCATATATTTTCATTCCCTCTTCCAACGACTCCAGGGTAATACATTCCTCTTTGTCCGCAATAATCCAGTGCAGCTGCGCAACTGGCAGATCAGGAAGAAATGGGGTGTCAATCAGGTTCATATTCTTAAGAAGCTGGCGTGCTTCTTTCACTGTAGCACATTTTCCCAGAATCCATGGAATCAGTTCGAACTGAGTGATATTGTCTTTCCCCTCTACAGGCTTCTTGTAGCTGGCATTTCCAACGAAATTAAGGCCGGCGATTCCAAGACCTTTCTCATTGACCGCATCATAATACAGAGGATAGTTCTCCATAACACATGCCATTCCGATCATGGCATAATGATTTTTCAGCTGACCGCCTTCTCTTAAGTCAAATACATAATTTCTAGGCGTGATCACTACCTGGTCTCCATAGGAAATCTCATAATCCAGAGTTCTTCCAAAATAGAAATCCTTTGTTTTATAGGTTGCTGCTGTACACATATTCTGTTCCTCCATTCATCAGAGACTGTTTAAAAGTCAGTTCTGTATTACTGTTCACTGGTAACGTTCTGTAATCTGCATATTCCAAAAAGTTCCCAAGGCGTTGTATTTTCCAGTCTGTCATGTTATTATTTATAAAAATTGTGCATGAACGGTTCATCATTAGTGTTATATATTGTAGCACAAACTGTGAAAATTTAAACTCTTTTTTCCCGATTTCACACTTTTTTTAAGAAAGGAACTTACCATGAATAAATCTATTGCAGTCGCAGGTACCGGATATGTAGGGCTTTCTATTTCTGTACTGCTGGCTCAGCATAATCATGTTGTTGCAGTTGACATAATTCCGGAGAAGATTGCTTTGATAAACCAGAAGAAATCTCCAATCCAAGATGAATATATCGAAAAATACCTGTCGGAAAAGGAACTGGATCTTACGGCCACCTCAGACGGAGAATCCGCCTACGCAGAGGCTGATTTTGTGGTAGTGGCCACCCCCACCAACTATGACAGCAGGAAAAATCATTTCGACACTTCCGCTGTTGAAGCTGTACTAAGCCTGGTCACAAGGGTGAATCCTGCTGCCACAATTGTGATCAAATCTACGATTCCTGTAGGCTACACAGAATCTATCCGAAAGAAGCTTCACAATAACAATATTATTTTCAGCCCGGAATTTCTCAGAGAGTCCAAGGCCCTGTACGACAATCTTTACCCAAGCAGGATCATTGTCTCCTGTGATGAGCACACCAGAGAGGCAGCTCACACTTTTGCAGCACTTCTTCAGGAGGGTGCTCTCAAAGAAAATATCGACACCTTGTTCATGGGATATACGGAAGCAGAAGCTGTAAAACTTTTTTGCCAACACCTATCTGGCACTTCGTGTTTCCTATTTTAATGAGCTGGATACTTACGCGGAAATGAAGGGGCTGAACACCCGCGATATTATCAATGGAGTCTGTCTGGATCCCCGGATCGGAACGCATTACAATAATCCTTCCTTTGGCTACGGCGGCTACTGCCTGCCTAAGGACACCAAACAGCTTCTTGCCAATTACAACGACGTTCCTCAGAATATGATGTCCGCAATCGTGGAAAGCAACCGTACCCGAAAGGATTTTATTGCTGATCAGGTACTGCAAAAAGCCGGCTATTACAACTACAATGAGGACAACCTTTATCAGTCAAGCCTGGAAAAAGAAGTGGTTATCGGCGTCTACCGCCTCACTATGAAGAGTAATTCCGATAATTTCCGGCAAAGCAGCATTCAGGGTGTTATGAAACGGATCAAGGCAAAAGGCGCCACTGTCATCATCTATGAGCCCAATTTGGAAAACGGGTTCCACATTTTTTGGCAGCAAGGTTGTAAATAATCTGGAAGAGTTTAAAGAAAAAAGCCTGTGTATTCTGGCGAACCGTTATGACAAGGTCCTGGACGATGTGAAGAAAAAGGTTTATACAAGGGATCTGTTTTCCAGGGATTAAGAAACGAAAGCGTGTCTAAAAAGGCTTCCGCAAGATGTACATCACAATTTGTGGGAGATTTTGCCCGGATGAGGGCGCCGCAGCGGGCTGCGTAGGTCGAATTCGAGCAAAACATACCGCAATCTGCACCATACAAAAACAGGCAGGAAACATAGCGATCAAGAGAGCAGATAGCTCCGTTTAATCACTGTGTTTCCTGCCTGTTGTCTATGCAATCTGGTTTCTTATTCACTATCCTGGCAGCTGCTCTCTTTCAATTACCGGATGACTTTATCCTGAAATAGCGATTATAAGCATCCAGCACATCCTTACGTCCTCTCACGCGAATGGGAACCCGTTCTCCATTTCGGAGTAAAAACTCCTCTTCTACATCTGTAATGTGATCCATGTTTACCAGAAAGCTTTGGTGGCAACGTAAAAAACGGGGATCCTCTATCTTTTTCTCAAGATTTCCAAGTTTTTCCGCAGTCTCAAGCACTGAACCATCCAGCATATGTATGGTTACTGTATGGCGGTCACTTTCCAGGTATAAAATTTCATCCACGAAAGGATAACGATACTGTCTTCTGCATTTCACGGAAATCCGCCTGCGGAGCTCAGACTTCAGCAGTCTGTTTAAAATTGCTGTGGTCTGCTTCTCTTCTGCAGGTTTCAGAAGATAGCCGGATGCTTCTACCTCATAACTTTCAAGCGCAAAATCAGGTGAAGCAGTCAGAAATACAATAGGCGCTTTTACTCCCAGGTCACGCAGCTTCCGTGCCGTGTCCATTCCATTCAGATCGCCCATATAAATATCAAGAAAAATCAGATCTGGCCATATATAGCCCCTCTTCAATGTCTGCAAGGAGCTCTCTCCAGATTCATATTCCTGGATCTGCGCCTCCCTGCCATTTGTCTGAAAGTACACCATCAACTGACGCTTCAGCACAAAACGCTCAACTTCCACGTCGTCACATATGGCAATTCTGTTTACCAAAGCTCTCCCAAAGCCTCCTTGTACTTGACTAGTTTATTATAACACAACGTTCCCTCTCGGGGAGAAATCTGCATAATCGTCACGTTTCAGAGCATAATCCTCAATTACCTGCACTCCCCACTTTGTGGGATCTTTCAAGGCTTGCAAAGACTTCCTCACAACCTCTCCGGCAATGATCAGTCCTGCAACAGACGGCACAAATGCTACGCTTCCCGGAATATCACGACGCTCTGTACATTTGTGCTTGGCACCTGGCGGGCAAATACAGTGGGTTCTGCAGCTGATTGGACATATCCTCTATCGGTCTTGTAGGGATTTCCTCGGAATAAACCACTTTCAGCTTACGGACGCCACGTTTCTTCAGTTCGCGGCGCATAACCTTGGCAAGAGGGCAGACCTTAGTCTTATAAATGTCCGCAACTTTAAACTGGCTTGCATCCAGTTTGTTTCCGGCACCCATAGAACTGATGATCGGAACCCCTTTCTCCTTCGCCTTCATGACAAGGGAGATTTTTGCAGTAACGGTATCTACTGCATCTACAATATAATCATATTCTTCAAATGGAAAATCGTCTGCATTCTCCGGCAGAAAAAAACACTTATGTGTCTCCACCTTCACGTCCGGATTGATTTCCAGCATACGCTCTTTCATAACATCCGTCTTGTATTTTCCCACTGTTTTTCGCGTTGCTATGATCTGGCGGTTCAGATTCGTAAGGCATACCTTGTCGTCATCGATCAGGTCAAAAGCACCTACCCGCTTCTCACCAACGCCTCACACACATATCCGCCAACACCGCCGATTCCAAATACTGCCACTCTGGCACCGGCAAGCTTCTTCATCCCCTCTTCTCCAAGAAGAAGCTGGGTTCTTGAAAACTGATTTAACATAAATTTTTCTCTCCTCAATGAAAGACAGGCAACAGACTTTCAAACAGACATTTCTCTTTCAATAATAAAACTGCGGTCTGTTCTA
>ENA-OQED01000550-OQED01000550.1-human-gut-metagenome-genome-assembly--contig:-NODE-550-length-14623-cov-1.164666_pt1 | contig 14623 bp, 19 predicted proteins | sample MGYA00242790_ERZ504625 | MGnify/ENA primary metagenome ERZ504625 (study PRJEB26092, sample SAMD00036345) | human gut metagenome | host: Homo sapiens | study: EMG produced TPA metagenomics assembly of...
CAACGACGAGGGTACGGTCAGGGGACCGGTATTTGCGAAGACTATACAATAAGATGGAGCGTCCGACGTAATAAGGGACGACATTGAGAATGGCCAATGACCACAACCGCTTCAAGGCCAACTGGGGTGAAGGCTACAAGGCGCCGAGCGTCAGCGAACTCTACATGGACTATACCATATGGGTGTCCTGACCCTGGGCAATCCCAACCTGCGTCCGGAAGAATCGAAGAACTGGGACCTCAGTTATGAAGGCGAATGGGGCAAGACCTTCGGCAAGATCACCTATTTCCACAACGACATCGACAATATGATTTCGACCCGCACTGTCGGCGGCCGTCACGGCTATAATGAATATTACAACATCGACGGCACGACCAAGACCCACGGCGTCGAACTGACGCTGGGCCGCAAGCTCTCGCGGGACCTGGATGTCAAAGTGACCAGCAACTGGACCAGTGCCAGCAATAAAGTGGCTTCGGCCGAATCGTCGGCCCACGGCGTCGACGGCATTGCCGACAACATTACGACGCTGCAGCTGGCCTATGACGACCACCGTGCTTATGGCTACAACGCGACGTTGTGGGAACAGTGGGTCCACGACTATTACGAAAGCGATTCCAGCCAGACCTATTCCTATAATACCTTGAATTTCGTCATCAACAAGAAATATGGCGACGCCGTCCGCCTCTTTGCCGGTGTCGATAATATTTTCAATAAGAAAATCGATGCCATCTATCTCGACGGCCGCATTTGGCGCACGGGCATCGAATTCAAATTCTAAGGACAGAGTCCTTGCATTTCCGCTCCTCCTGGCGTAAGATAAAAGTAGGAATCAATCGCATGATATGCGGGAGGAGGATACACTATGGATGTGTTAGCAGCAGCTGTCGCCTTGGTCCTGATTTTGGCCATTCTCAATGTCGTCCCTTATTACGTCGGACGCTCCATCTTATTGTATAGTCTTCGCAAATACCGGTCCCTGACCGTACCCTCGTCGTTGACGATCCGGCGGCCCCGCCTGTTCGGACGGGACTGTCAGGAAATCGACATCCAGGGCGGCCGCCTGCGCCTGGTGGATTGGAACGGCGTTACCTGTCCCGTCCGGCCTGACTATGTCCGCTATGTCCATTTCTATCAGGAACGGTCGTCCAAAGGACGCCGCCAGTGGTATCCTTACGTCACCTTGTACAGCAAGATGGCCCATGTCGGCCCGGCCAAGCCGCGGCGTTTCTCCCTCTGCGGTTCTGAACGGGGCCGCGGGTATGATGGGGTCCAGCTCATCAACCACATGCAGATTGATATCAAAGACTACGTCTTATTGCGCAAATACTGCCGGCAGGAACATATCCCCGTCCACGACGACTATGCCCCGGCCTGGCGTTTGCCTTTATGCGGATGAGGAGGAAAAAGATGAAACAGATGCCTTTAGGGATTCCCCTGGCCATCGCCCTGGCCGGTACCGTCGGCTCCCTGGCCTTCGGGGCCAAGAAAGCCCACGTCCTGTTCGGTGCCGCCCTGACGGGTTTGTCGTTATGGCACATGTACCAGCACCGAAAAGTCATGCTGCGCCAGATGCAGATGGCCAAACAGCCCTTGCGGATCGGCTGCAAGCCGTTGTCGCGTTAAGTCATGTGGCACGTGGCGAGCCCCTACAGGAGATGTATGTAAGCCGATTGGCGTGAACGGGCGCCCACGTGGCGCCCCTACAGAAAAGGAGCAACCACTAAAAAAGCTTGCCGTACATGCGGCAAGCTTTTTTTTGCTCTCCAAAATTTGTCGGAATGGAGCATTTTGGGCGAAAATGGAGTAGACAGGGGCGGGCGATGCTGATAGAATAGTGCATGTAAAGAATATGATAATTAATTTCACATAAGGGGTGTTTCACATCATGGAAGGTCTTCAGTATGCATTTCATTTATTTCACAGCGGCGGACTGGTCATGTATCCGCTATTGGCTTTGTCGATTTTTACCCTGGCCATTGCTATCGAGCGCTTTGGCTATTACCGGGCGAACCGCAGGGGGTCCAAGCAGTTCTGCAGCGGCGTCAGTCAGGCCGCCCGGAGCCAGCAGTGGGATGCGGCGGGCCAGCTCTGCCGCAAATTCCCGACGGCCATGAGCCGTATCGTAGCCAGCGGCCTGAGCCATGGCGGCGACATGAAGGGCATGAAGATCGCCTTTCATGAACAGATGAGCGTCGAAGCCGTCGGCTTTAAACGCTATCTCGATTATCTCAGCGCCATCGTCACCATTTCGCCGCTCCTGGGCCTCCTGGGGACAGTCACCGGCATGATCAGCACGTTCAGCGTCCTTGATAACGGTGCCGGCGCGTCTGCTGTCACCGGCGGTGTCGGCGAAGCCCTGGTCGCTACGGCGACGGGACTCTGCGTCGCTATCCTGGCTTTCTGCGTCTATACGTATTTTTCGCACCAGCTCGATACGATCGTTACGGATACGGAAAAGGTCTGCATGACCGTCATGCAGGCCCGGAAAAATGCATAGGAGGCGCAGGCCATGTTTTCTCATGTCAAGATGAAGAAGAAACCCGTTTTCATGATCATCCCCATGATCGACATCATTTTCTTCCTCCTCGTATTTTTTATGATGAATAGTTTGCAGACCGTCGCCCAGAAGGCCCTGGCCGTCCAGCTGCCCCAGGCCCAGAGCGCTTCGGCGCCGGCCCAGATGCCGCTCATCGTGACTGTCGACAAGGCCGGGCACATCACGCTGGACAATAAGCCGGTCAGCCTGGATGAAGCGTCGGACCTGATGAAGAAGCATATGGCCGACAATGCCAATGCGGCCGTCATCCTCCAGGCCGATAAGGATACGGCCCACGGCCAGGTCGTAGCCGTCATGGATATGCTCAAGTCGGCCGGTGTCAAGCGCCTGGCCATTGCGGCCAAGCAGAAGGGATGACGGCCATGGAAGGGATTTCTTGGAAACGGGCTTATGCCGGTTCGCTCCTGGTCCACCTCGCCGTGGCCGGCCTGCTGGCCGTCGGCCTGGCGGGCAGCGTTGCCCAGCATGAGCAGGAAAAGATGTACGTCGTCGACCTCGACGCGTCGGAATTGACCGATTCCGGAAGCGGCCATGCCGGCGGCGGGGGAGGCGGCGGTTCAGCGGAATCACTTTTCCCCGATAAATTATCGGAAACAGACGTGGCCCGGCGGACGGCGGCTGTCGAAGCCCAGTCATCGGCCCTGACGCCGCCGGAACAGGCAGCCCAGGCCCAGTCGGTATTGGCCGATGCCGCTGAAAAGGCGGCTGCGCCTGCAGCACCTGCCGCACCTGCCGCTCAGGCCCCTTCGCCGGCAGGTCCTGCCGATACGGGCGGCAGCACGGCGGCTGTTTCCGATGGCGGCAGCGGTGGCGGTTCCGGCAGTGGATCCGGGACGGGAGAAGGAAGTGGCGAAGGCTCCGGTTCGGGCAGCGGCGACAGCGGTGCTGCCGGTACGGGTTCGGCTCCTTTTGACAGCGATGGCTTCTGGTCGGCTGTCAATGCCAATAAATCCTACCCGCCTATGGCCATCAAGCGGGGCCTGACCGGGACGGTCACTGTCACGGTCGTCCTCGACAGCAGCGGCAACTGTGTCAGCGCCTCTGCCGATAGCAGCGGCCTTTTGGCCAAGGCTGCCGTCAATGCCGTCTATGCCGCCTGCCCGTATCCCAACGGGACCGGCAGTACCGTCACGGTCCACGTGCCGGTCACGTTCAATCTACAATAAAGGAGAATCTGAATACGATGCGTACACTTGTCTTATATTCATCCCGCACGGGAAATACAAAAAAAGTTGCCCAGGCCATAGCCGGCGCCCTGCCAGCCGGGACGCCGTGCCTGCCCGTCAGCCAGGCGCCGGCCGACCTGGCCGCCTATGATCTCGTCTTTTTGGGCTATTGGGTCGACCGCGGCACGGCCAATGCCAAAGCCCGAGCCGTCATGGAAGGCCTCCATAACGAACATATCGCCCTGTTTGCGACGCTCGGAGCCGATCCCCGGTCGGAACATGGGAAGATGTGCCTGGAACACGGCATGGCCCTCCTGCCTGACCAGGACGCCATCGTCGGGACCTTCCTCTGCCAGGGTGCCGTCGACCCGAAGGTCATCGAAATGATGTACAAACAGTTCCCGGCCGGCCATCCCCATGGGAAGTCGCCGGAACGCGATGCCCTCCATGCCCGGGCGGCCGTTCACCCCGATGAACAGGACCTCCGGGACGCCGCCGATTTTGCCGCTTCGGTCCTAAAGCGCCTGGAAGGGGAGGGGTGAGGCCATGACGCTCCAGCAGCTCTATGAACAGACACCGCCGCAGCAGCGGGCCCTGCAGTTCGGTGTAGACGGCGGCGATGCCCTGACCGGGGCCTTCCCGCAGAAGCGCGTCGTCCATGCCGGCCTCCAGGGCAGCCTGGTGTCCCCGGAAGAATCCCAGAAAATCTGGCAGGACCTGATGGGCCAGGCGCCGACAGGGAAAGAAGTCCAGACGGCCTACATACACATTCCCTTTTGTAAAATAAAATGTTTATATTGCGGCTTCTTCCAGAATGGCATGGATCAGTCCGTCGAAGACGAGTACATCCGCTGCCTGGTCCGGGAACTGCGCCAGGCCGCCAAGGCACGGCGCCTGCGGGACAGCCTCATCCACGCCGTCTTCATCGGCGGCGGTACGCCGACGTCCCTGTCGGCAGACAATGCGGCCCGCCTCCTGGGGGCTGTCCGGGACTGCCTGCCCCTGGCCAACGACTACGAACTGACCTTAGAAGGGCGGGTCCACGACTTGGAACCGGAAAAGATCGATACCTGGCTGGCATACGGCGTCAACCGCATATCCCTGGGCGTCCAGTCTTTTGATACGAAAGTCCGCCGCTCCGTCGGCCGCCTCGACGACAGGGACACGGTCCTGGAACGATTGGCAGCCCTCAAGGCCTATGGCCAGTGCGTCGTCGTCATCGACCTCATGTACGGCCTGCCCGGTCAGACCATGGACGTCTGGATGGACGATGTCCGGACCTTTGCCGAGTCAGGCATCGACGGTGCCGACCTCTATCAGCTCAACGTCTTTGAAGGCAGTGCCCTGAACCGGGCCATCCGCCGGGGGACCCTGCCGCCGGCGGCGACGACGGCCCGGCAGGCCCTCATGTTCCAGGCCGCCAAGACCTATCTGGACCAGCGGGCCTATAAGCGCCTCAATATCTGCCATTGGAGCCGGTCGCAGCGGGAACGGAGCCTGTACAACACCCTGGCCCGGTCGGGAGCGGCCATGTTCCCCTTCGGCTGCGGAGCCGGCGGCCACGTCGACGGCTATGAGACCATGCTGCACCGGGCCATCGCCCCGTATGAGCTGTTCGTCCGCGAAGGCAAGAAACCCTTCATGGCCCTTCTGCGCCAGTCGCCGTTCCAGCCCTTCATCGATGAGATACAGTATCAGCTGGAACAGGGCTATCTCGACATCGGGACCCTGTCGGCCCGGGAGCCGCGGCTCGGTGAATTGAACTGGCTCTATCGGCGCTGGCAGGACCAGGGCCTGGTCCGCTACAACGGCGTCCTCTATGAATTGACCGATGCCGGCCAGTTCTGGCAGGTCAACCTGACCCAGACGACGCTGGAATGTATGCAGTACCTCCTGACCGGCCGGACCGCCGCCGCCCTGCAGGGCATTGCCGCCCAGGATTCGCCGGAATCGGCAGCCATGGCCGAAGCCATGAAGAAGATGAAAGAAAGCGGGCCGGTCCCAGTCTGGAAGCCATGCAGCATATGGCCGAAGCCATGAAGCACATGAGCCGCGAAGAACTCCAGGCCGTCATGCGGCGCATGAAAGGTTGACTGAAGGATATATTGACAAGACCTGCCGGATTCGGTAAACTAATAATGAAATTAATTATTGAATCAAGGTGGGGTTATGGAAAGGAACAGGAAACGGCGTCGGATCGTACAGGTACTTTGCGGCGCCGTTCTCTTTATATTACTGGCCGGAGCGCTGCTGGCATCGCCAGTGGACGGCCTGTCCGGGGCTACCCCGCGGGCCCAGGCCAAAGGGGACAGCAAGTTGTCGGGATCGTATGTCCTGCTGCTCAACAGCCAGGAGTCTCCCTTTGACGAGGAAGCAGCCTGCCAGGCTTTTGGCCGCTTCTTAAGCCAGCGTCAGGCCGGCCTGGCTCCTTTGGCCGGACAGACTGTGATCCTTTATATCCCCAAGGACGATGCGGCCCTGTCCGCTTATAGCCAGTCCCTGGTCCGGCGGGCAGCCAGCTTCCAGGTGACGCTGGCCGTGCGGCCGCTGGAAGCAGTCTTCCTGCGTTCCCGCCTGCGGGCCCGGCTGTATGAAGCTATCCTCGTACCGGCAGCCTCCCTGCCGGACGGCCTGGAGGGTCAGGCCCGTGTCTATGAATATAAAAGTTATGTCCTGCGTTAGGAGGCCGTCATGCGTCGTATCCATACCTTAGTTGCAGCGGCCCTGACGGCCGTCGTCCTGCTCCATGCCCTCTGCGGCAGTTTCCTGCTCATCGGTACCAGCCGCCGTCCCATGGTCTTCCTGGCTTGGCTGGCAGCGGCCCTGCTGTGGCTCCATGTCACTTTCAGCCTGGTCCTGACGGGGCAGATGTGGCGGAGCCTGCGAGGCCGGACCTGCCGGTATGTTCGGCTGAACCGTGATTTTTGGCTGCGCCGGATCAGCGGGCTCGCCGTCCTGGTCCTGCTGGTCTTTCATATCGGCATGTTCGGGGTGACCGAAGACGGGACGTATTTTCTCCTGCCCTTTACGGCAGTCAGGCTGGCAGGTCATCTCCTGTTCATGGCTGCCATCGCATGGCATATCGCCATGAATCTGAAACCTTTGTGCCTGGCCCTGGGCTGTCCCGGACTGGATTGGCAGAGCCGCCGTGCCGGGCTGGTGCTCCTGGTCTTCTGTGGTTTTGCAGTCCTGGCGGCAATCATCTATTTTGTGAGGTGGCAATACGTATGAGTCAGCAAATGGTCATCATCGGAGCTGGCCTGGCCGGTCTGTCGGCGGCCTGTACAGCGGCCCGTCAGGGCTGGCAGGTCTGGCTCTGTTCCTCCCTGCCTTCCGAACGGGCCCAGTCGGTCATGGCCGAAGGCGGCATCAATGCGGCCTTGGATACACAGGGACAGGAAGATAGTCCGGCCCGGCACGGCGCCGATACACTGCGGGCTGCCTGCGGCCTGGCCGATCCCAATGCGGTCCTGGCCATGACGGCGGCCGCTTCGGCACTGGTAGAGGAACTGGCTGACTTAGGGGTCCCTTTTAACCGGACGGCTGATGGTCAAATCGATTTGCGCTATTTCGGCGGCCAGAAGAAGAAACGCACGGCCTTTTCACAGAGCGATACAGGCAAACAGCTCATGACGGCCCTCATCGATGCCGTTCGCCGCTATGAGGCTGAAGGGACTGTGCACCGTTTGAATCATCACGACTTCCTGACCTTGCTCCACGACGGGCCGGTTTGTACCGGCGCCAGCCTGCGCGATACCTGGAGCGGGGAATCGTGTGACCTGCCGGCCCAGGCGGTCATCATAGCTTCTGGCGGCCTGCATGGCCTCTTTAGCTGTACGACGGGCTCGCTGGCCGATACGGGTGCCGTGACGGCCGAGCTGTTCCGCCTAGGCCTGCCCGTGGCCAATGGGGAATTCATCCAATATCATCCGACGACGATTGCCAGCAACGGGAAGCGGATGCTGGTCAGTGAAGCGGCCCGCGGTGAAGGCGGACGGCTTTGGGTGAAGAAACAAGGGCGTCCCTGGTATTTCATGGAAGAAAAATATCTTGAACTAGGGAACCTCATGCCCCGCGACGTGACGGCCCGGGAAATCTGGTATCACTGCCAGGCTGGCGAAACGGTCTGGCTGGATCTGACGGGCCTGGAGGAAGATATCTTTTTCCGGAAATTGTCGGGCCTGGTTGCCGACTGCCTGCTCTATGGCGGCGTCGACATCCGCTGCCAGCCTATTGCCGTGGCACCGGGAATCCATTATTTCATGGGCGGTCTGTACGTCGATGAATGGCACCGCACGCCGTGGAAGCATCTGTACGCTGCCGGCGAATGTGCCTGCCAATACCACGGAGCCAACCGCCTGGGAGGCAATTCCCTGCTCGGTGCTATCTACGGCGGCCGCAAAGCCGCCTGTACGGCCATCGAAGAGGGAAAGGAGCGGCCGCTGCCCCGGACGGGCCAGCCTGAGCGCCGCCGGCAGCGTTGCCGCCGGCCGGGCTGGCCTGTCTGCGGCAGCACCTGGACCGGGCTTTGGGCGTCGTCCGCAGCGGGGCGGTACTGGCCCAGGCCTTAGACAGTATCGCTGCCTTGCCCGGCGCACTGCCCTTACTGGGACAGGCCCTGCTGCAATCGGCCCAGGGACGGCAGGAAAGCCGTGGAGCCCATTGGCGCAGCGACTTTCCTCGTCGCGATGATGACCGCTTCCTGAAGACGACGCTGGCCGTATATGACGGCCGGCAGATTACTTTGTCCTACCGGCCGGTGCCGGAGAAACGGGGATAGCATGACCTATATTTTTCACATCCGCCGCCAGGAACGGCCCCGGAGCCGGGCGTACTGGCAAGATTTTTCCTATGACGGCCAGCCTGGCGATTCCGTCGCCCAGGCCCTGATGGCCATCAATGAGGACAGCCCTTTGCAGGACCGGAACGGACAGGATACGGCGCCCATCCGCTGGCAGCGGAGCTGCCTCGTGCGTAAGTGTGGCGCCTGTGCCATGGTCATAAACGGCGTGCCGTCCTTGGCCTGTTCGACGTTTCTATCTGCCTTGTCCGGGCCGGTCATTACGTTGGAGCCCCTCAGCCTGTTTCCCGTCGTCGCCGACCTCATCGTCGACCGCAGCTTTTTATACGACCGCCTCAAGGACTGGCAGATTTGGCTGGACCAGCCGGCTGCGGCGTCGCCCTGGACCTGGAAAAATCGCTATGAATCAGCGCGATGCCTGCTCTGTGGCTGTTGCCTGGAAGTCTGTCCCAATGCTTCGCCGCAGTCCCTCTTTGCCGGAGCGGCTGCAGCTGTCCAGGCGTACCGCATCCTGAGCCAGGAAACAGGGGACAGCCCTCATGGCCGGCAGCTCCGTCAGGCCTACAGGCATCAATATTTTGAACACTGCGGCCAGTCCATGGCCTGTCAGGAAGTCTGCCCGGCCCGGCTGGCCGTGACGGACCTGTTGGCCTGTGCCAATTCACTGGTCCTTTGGAAACATAGCAGATGGTAACGAGAAAGGAAGGAAACCATGGGGAATACCTTATGTATTTATGATGGTGACGTGCAGACCCGGCAGATTGCCTGCCTCGTCGGCAGCGTCCTGAGTATGAGCGCCTATGCCTCTTATACGGAAACATGGGACTGGGAGCGCTATGAACGCATCGTCTTTATCATGGGGCCCAGACAGGCCATGTTTTCACATTTTGCCGTCTGGCAGCCGGCCTTGCAGCATAAGGAACTGGCTTTTTTGTGGAATGATTTCCAAAATATCTATACTGAACGCATCGCCGCGGCCATCGAGGCCCGGCTGGACCGGCCGCTGGATGTGACGGCTTTCATTTCCTCAGAGAATTGGCTCGACGATACGATCCGCGCCGCCCAGGCTATCCAGGCGCGGGACAAAGGGCAGGGAAATCCGGACGAGGCCGTCCTTCAGGCCATGGAAACCTTCCTGGCCGGCCATAACACGGGCGTCCTGTCGACGGGGTGGGGCCAGGAGGTCCACGGCACGCCGATAGAGTACGTCTATGAAAAGGGAACGTTCTATTTCTTCAGCGAAGGCGGCCGCAAGTTCATCAATCTCTACCGCAACCGCCACGCGGCCTTTTCCGTCTGCGATGCCTTTACTGATGTCCAGCATCTGGCCGGCCTGCAGGCCGAAGGCAGTGTGCGCTTCATCGAGCCTGACGATGAGGCATATCCGCGCATTGCCGCCCGCAAGGGGATTGCCCCGCAGCGGCTGGCGGCCATGCCCGTTGTCCTTCATGTCATCGCCCTCGACGTGGCGCAGATGTCCTTCGTTTGGAGCGGCTTCCTCAAGGCCGGCCGTTCCCTGCGCCAGACCTATTTATTCTGAAAAGGAGCTGTCCATGAGTCATGAAACGAAGATGAATGTCCTTTGCCGTGAGGCCGACCGGCAGGTGATCCGCGTCGAAAATGAAACGGGCTCGGCATATCTGACAAATTATGTCATCTATCCGGGCATTTCGATTGCCTATATGGATGCCCACATCCAGGAATTTTCCTGCTATGCCCGGCCGAAACCGGGCGTCTTTGCCATCAACCACTGTGAAGAAGGGCGCATTGAATGCAATTTTAAAAACGAAGAGTTATTATATATGGGAAAAGGCGACATGTCCGTCGGCAAGCGCAGCTGCAGTGAATACTGCCACACGGCGTATTTTCCCATTTCCCATTATCACGGCCTGTCCCTGCTCATCGACACCAAGCAGGCCCAGCCCGTCCTGGACCGCCTCCTCGAAGAAGACCGGACGGACCTGCAGGCCCTGTGCGACCGCTTTTGCCGGGCTTCGGATTTCGGCGTCATCATGCAGGAAAATGAGGCCATGAAGCACCTCTTCTATGAACTCTATCACGTTCCCGAGGCCATCCGCCTGCGCTACTGCCGCCTGAAGGTCCTGGAAATCCTCCTCTTCCTGGGCACCCTGCCGGCCGGGATGGTCCAGGACCGGCCCTTCCTGACGCGGCGCCAGTCCGATACGGTCAAAGCCGTCCAGAAGGAACTGCGCCGTAATCTCTGCCGGCATCAGACCATCGAAGAACTGGCCGCAGCCTATGGCATGGCGCCGACGACGCTCAAGCGCTGCTTCAAGGATATGTGCGGCACGACGATTTACCAGTACCAGAGAGAGGCGCGTATGGCCGAGCCATGCGCCAGCTCGCCGGGACGGATGACAGCATCCTGCACATCGCCAACGGCGTCGGCTATGAAAACAGCAGCAAATTCGCCGAAGCCTTCAAAAAGACGACGGGCCTGCTGCCCAAGGATTACCGGAAAGTCGCAGGCCGCCAGCACCCATAGCGGGCCGATAGCCACAGCTATCCGTTCTGGCAACCGTCCTGAACCACGAGCCACTAACCACTAACCACGGGCTTGACGATGGTGCCGGTTTTCCGGCAGGTGACGCGGCCGCTGGTCGTGTCGGTCAGGCTGGCGGCAAAGGCGTCGCTGTCGCTTTGCGGGACTTCCATGGTGAAGGTCACATCGGCGGCGAAATCCCGGCCGGTAATGGTGCCGCCGTGGTCGGGGACGAAGCGTTCCATCGTGCTGACCAGGGGATAGGCGACAGTCGCCGTCAGGATCGTGAAGGGCGTATAGACGGCGATATCCGCGGCTTCCAGGGCCAGGGCGGCAGCGTGGCTGTAAGCCCGGATGAGGCCGCTGGCGCCGAGCTTGATGCCGCCGAAATAACGGGTGACGACGATGGCCGTATTGGTCAGGCCCTGCTTCTTGAGGACTTCCAGGATAGGACGGCCTGCCGTACCGGCCGGTTCGCCATCGTCGCTGGAACGCTGGAAACGGCCGTCCGGCCCGACCTGGTAGGCCGAGCAGTTGTGGCGGGCATCCCAGTATTTCTTTTTCATTTCCTCGATGAAGGCCGCCGCCTCGTCTTCGGATTTCACTTCGCAGACCGTCGCGATGAAGCGGGACTTCTTGATGACATATTCAGCGTCGGCCCGGCCGTAGACCGAGCGGATGAGAGATTCCATAACACACATCGTCCTTTACATTTTTCTTCCATCATACCATGGTTTAGTGGCTCGTGGCTAGTGGTTCGTGGCTCGTAGGGGCTCGCACGTGGCGAGCCCGTCAGGCCTATGTGAGATACTTGTGAATCGGATTTGCATGAACTTTAAATTTAAATCCATCCGCTAACTGCTAACCACTAGCTGCTAACCACTCAAAAAGAGGCTGTCTTAATGCGACAGCCTCTTTTTGTAACACTTTATTTTTTGCCATTGATATTCAATAATGTTTTAATGGCCTCCTGTTTTTCCGGCGGCAAGGCGTGGATGGCCCGGATGATGTGGCTGTCGTCTTCGGTGATGGAAGCACAGAAGTCGCAGCTGTTGCCGTGCTCTTCACTGCCTTTGCAGTACATGCCCGGCCGGCCGACGAGGATACAGATGGGAATCTGGAAAAAATCAGCCATTTTCAGGAGTACTGAAATATCCGGTGAATAGAGGCCTGTTTCCCAAGAATAGACGGCTTGTTTGGACATGCCAAAGAGGGCACCGAAAGCCGTCTGGGTTAAGCCCTTTTTTTTGCGATAATATCTAATTTCTTGTCCTAAAGTCATGCGCGTTCACTCTTTCTGTACACAATAGTCTCTGTTGTACACATTCAATTTCGTATACTATACAACACAATGTAATATATACTAATCATTATAATATGGATGATAAAAAGCGTCAACCGTATAATTCTAAGAACTTGCAAGCATTATGCTTAAAATGTATAATATTGGGACGAAAAATGATACTTAAATTAAGAAAAATATTGATAAAAACATAGAGATGTATACAGAGTATAGAATAAAAAACTATTTATGGCTGAAAAAGGCACGAATCAGGCGGACCAGGCTTTCCTGGTCGGCAGCGCCCATCAGTTCCCGGCACGAGTGCATGGCCGTAATGGGGATGCCGATATCCATGGCCCGCAGGGGGAGATTGGCTGAGAGCAGGGAGCCCAGGGTCGAGCCGCCGGGGATGTCCGACCGGTTCATGAATATCTGATAGGGGATATCATTTTCACGGCAGAGGGATTTGACGACAGCTACGGCAGCGGCGTCCCCGGCATAGCGCTGGCTGCTGGCGATCTTCAGGCAACGCCGCACCCCATGACGGGCTGGTTGGTGCGTCGCATTTTCCGGTACGTTGGGATGGATGGCATGGGCCACGTCGACAGAGAGCATGAAGGCCCGGGCCAGGTCGGCCGAGAAATCATCGTCCGTCAGGCCGAAGGCGTGGTAGATGCGGCGCAGGATGTCCGGCAGGACGTGGGAGTCCGCCCCTTGTTTCGTCTGGCTGCCGACTTCTTCGTTGTCGAAGAGGGCGACGACGTTGAGGCCGTCGGAAGCGGCTGTTTCGGCAAGGCTCGTCAGGCAGGCCAGGACCGACGTCAGATTGTCCAGGCGCGGCGACGATACGAATTCATCGTGCCAGCCCAGGCGGCAGCCTTCTTCATAGGGATAGACCGTCAGGTCCCAGGACAGGATGGCTTCGGGCAGGCAGCGGCATTTTTCCGACAGGAAATCGAAGAAGAAATGGTCCGTCAGCTCGCGCTGGTTCAGGCCCATGAGGGGCAGCAGGTCTTTCTGCGGGTTGAGTTCGACGCCTTCATTGGCCCGGCGGTTCATGTGGATGGCCAGGCGGGGAATGGTCAGGATCGGCCTCCCTGCGTCGACGAGGCGGATTTCCGGCTGGAAGGCATCGCTGCCCTGGAGGGCCACGGTTCCGGCCAGGGACAGGGGACGGTCGAGCCACGATTCGCGCAGCAGGCCGCCGTAGACTTCGGCGTTCAGCTTGAGGTAGCCGTGCTGGCGGATTTCCGGCCGATATTTTATTCGCAGACAGGGGAAATCCGTATGGGCCGCACTCAGGCGCAGGTGGCGGCGCACATCGGAACCCGTGCGGAAGGCGATGAGGCCCGAATCATAGAGGGGGACGTAATAGGCACCGTTCGGCGCCAGCTGCCACGCTTCGGACAGGGATAGGGCCTGGAAGCCGGCCCGGTCGAGATAATCCCGGCTGGCCTGGACCGTATGGTACGGCGACGGGCTGTGATGGATAAAATTCAATAAGTCCTGGATATAATCATAAGTCATGGAGGTCATCCTTTCTGACGAGATAGGTCGGTTATTTCAATAGTAGTTCTTATTATATCATATATATAAGATTCTATGGAATGATATGTTTTTTTGCGGCTTCCTCGCCCGCCATGGTATAATAAAAAGGATTTTATTTTTTTGAAGGGACGCTTATGGATTTACACATAATCTGTCAATTTTTAGGAAGGATCGCCTGGGCCCAGGCCGGCGTCATGGGTCTGCCACTGCTCATGGCCCTGGCTTTCGCCGAAGACAGCTGGCCGGCCTTTATGGGCACCATGGCCGTCTGTGCTCTGGCGGGCTGGGCTTTCCTGCGCTATGGCCACGTGCGGACGAAGAAACTGACCATGCGCGAAGGCATTGCCATCACCGGCCTGGGCTGGCTCCTGGCGACTTTTTGGGGATGCTGCCATATTGCCTCGGCGGCTACCTGAACTATTTCGACGGCCTGTTCGAGAGCATTTCCGGCTTTACCGGGACCGGGGCGACGGTCATCCCCGACCTGGAGGTCCTGCCACAGAGCCTCCTCTTCTGGCGCAGCCTGACCCACTGGCTCGGCGGCCTGGGCATCGTCCTCATCTTTATCGCCCTGCTGCCGGAAGCGGGCCAGTCGACGGTCTACATGTACAACGCCGAATCGACGGGGCCCACGCGGGAGCGGGTCCTGCCCAGGCTCCACGACATGACCCAGGTCCTGTTCCGCATGTACATGGCCCTCACGGCGGCGGCCTTCGTCATCTTCCTGCTCTGCGGCATGGATTTCCTCGGCGCCCTGAACCAT
>ENA-OQED01000551-OQED01000551.1-human-gut-metagenome-genome-assembly--contig:-NODE-551-length-14611-cov-1.092792_pt1 | contig 14611 bp, 12 predicted proteins | sample MGYA00242790_ERZ504625 | MGnify/ENA primary metagenome ERZ504625 (study PRJEB26092, sample SAMD00036345) | human gut metagenome | host: Homo sapiens | study: EMG produced TPA metagenomics assembly of...
CCACGAACGTGGGCGCCGCGATGAGGAGCGCCGCCGCCCTCGGCATCGACGCCGTCCTGCTCACGCCAACCTGCTGCGATCTGCTCGTTCGCCGCGCGGTGCGCGTGAGCATGGGGACCGTGTTCCAGGTGCCATGGGGGCGCCTGGGCGCTTGGCCCGCCACCGACGACGAGCGCGACGGCCTGGGCCTGCTCCGCTCGCGCGGCTTCAAGACGGCGGCGCTCGCCCTGCGCGACGACTCATACTCCCTGGGCGACGAGCGGCTTGCCGGCATCGACAAGCTCGCGATGCTGTTCGGAACCGAGGGGGACGGCCTGGCCAACGACACAATCGAGGCGTGCGACATGACCGTGCGCATCCCGATGCAGCACGGCGTCGACTCCCTCAACGTCGCCGCCGCCACCGCCGTGGCCTTCTGGGAGCTCAGGGCCTAACAGCCCCAGAGGCGCACGCAGCCAGCCTCAAGCCTGCGCCGAAACTCCCACTGCCTGCCGCATCGCCCCGCCGCACTCAACAAGCACGTCAACAGAAGAAGGCCCCGGACCCTGTCTGAGCAAACATTCCGCAGCGCCCCAAAGGGGCGCGAGGACGTTTGCGTGGCAGGGTCCGGGGCCTTCGACAGCTACGTCAGCGCCTAGTTGAACTTCACGAGCTTCGAGGCGATGCGGTAGATGCCCAGCGTGAACTTCTCGCCCACCTTCGTGGGGAGGTTCGTCGCGATGCCCACGATGCCCATGCGGGCACGGCGGTACATGCGCTTGTCGTACTCCTTGAGATGGTCCCAGAGCTCATCGCAGTTGGCCATGGCGTCGGGCTTGTCGGACATGCGGGAGAAGACGGAGCAGGCGGCCATCATGAGCGTGAAGTAGCCGATCATGTAGCTGCGGAGCTCGGGCGTCTCGATGTCGTCATAGAGGTGGTAGGCGTCCATCATGATGCGGGTGATACGCAGCTGCTGGTCGATGCGGCTCACCATGACCTTCTCGTTCACCGACTGGTCGTCTCGGCCGATGAAGTAGCGGTAGAGGTCCACGTCGAGGTAGTAGAGCGTCTTGCAGCGCGGCAGCGGCACGTAGGCGTAGATGTTGTCCACGTAGAACGTGTGCGCGGGCATGGGCACGCCGCCGTCACGCAGAATGTCGGTGCGGTAGCACAGCGAGTGCATGAGCAGGTTCTGGGCCATGTTGAAGTGGCCGATCTTGTCCCACGTGATGACCTTGTTGCGCTTGAGGACGTACTTGTAGTCGATGACGTTCTGCGTGTTGTCCTCGACGTGCTCGTAGACGTAGTTGGTGATGACGAGGTCCACGCGCATGTCGCGCCACTCGAAGTCGCGAAGCGTGGAGAGAAGCTTGGAGAGGGCGTCGTCATCGAGCCAGTCATCGGAGTCGACAATCTTGAAGTACAGGCCCTTTGCGTGCTCGAGGGCGGCGAGGACGGCCATGCCATGTCCGCCGTTCTCCTGATGAACCGCCTCGACGATGTTCGGGTAGCGGTTCTGCCACTCGAGGGCCTTCTCGTAGGTGTTGTCCTTCGTGGAGCCGTCGTCCACGATGACGATCTGGACATCCTCGGCGTAGTCGCTGCCCTCGAGGATCGAGGAGATGCAGTGGTCCATGTACTCCGCGGAGTTGTAGCACGGAATGCCGAAGGTGATGGTCTTGCCTGTAGTCACGGTTCTCTCCCTGGGTGCCCCGCCACGCGAGGTGTCCTGGCGGTCTTGGGCGCGCACCCCGGAGATCGCTCATCCGGGGTGCGGCGGGCTTGCTAGTTGTGTGCGGCGACGAGCTCGTCGGACAGGTCGAGCGCGCTGGCGACGACGCCGTCCATGTCGTAGTAGCGGTACTCGGCGAGACGGCCCACCGGGTGGAAGTTCGTGAGCCTGCTCACGCGGGCAAGATAGCGCTGGTAGAGCTGCTTATTCTCGTCCTCGAGGATGGCGTAGTAGGGGGTCTGGCCGCTCTCGGGCGTGTAGGCCTTGGAGTACTCGCGCATGATCGTGGTCTTGCCGGGAACGACCTGACCCGTCATGTTCTTGAACTCGGTGATGCGCGTGAAGTCCTCGCTCGTCGTGTAGTTGACGGTGCCGACGGGCTGGAACTGGTCGACGTCGAGCGTCTCGAACTGCATGTCGAGCGTGCGGTACGGCAGCGCCCCGAGGTCAAGACCGAACAGCTCGTCGAGCGGGCCGGTGTAGACGATCTCCCCGCCATAGGGCTTGCCGCAGACCTTTGCGTAGTCCTCGTCAACCATGAGGATGTCGCGGACGTCGACGCCGAGGAACACGTCGATGAGGTCGTGGTCGAGCAGGCGCTCGAAGAGCTTCGTGTAGCCCTCGGCGGGCATGCCCTGGTGGGCGACGCGCGGGAAGTAGCGCTCGTCGTCACCGACGAACACCGGCACGCGGCCCGTGACGGAGGGGTCGACCTGGTCGGGCGTGGTGCCCCACTGCTTCATCGTGTAGTGGAGGAACACGTTCTCGTAGACGTAGTCTGCGACCTCCTGCAGGTCGGGGTCGTTCTTCTCGCGAAGCTCGAGGATGGGGACCTTCTTGTTCTCACCGAAGGTCTCGACGAGCTTGCGGTAGAGGGCCTCGCCGCGCTCCTCGCCAAAGGCGAGCTTGAGGCTCTTGTGGTTGAAGGGGACCGGCATGAGCGTGCCGTGAATGTTGGCGAGCACCTTGTGCTGGTAGTTCGTCCACTCGGTGAAGCGCGAGAGGAACTGGTGCACGCGGTCAGACTGCGTGTGGTAGATGTGCGGACCGTACTTGTGGACGAGGATGCCGGCGTCGTCGACGTAGTCATAGGCGTTGCCGGCGATGTGATCGCGACGCTCGATGACGGCCACGTGGAAGCCGCAGGCCTCGGCAAGGCGGCGGGCGCAGACCGATCCCGCGTATCCGGCGCCGACGACGATCATGTCGTAACTGTCGGCGTTAAACCCAGCGGGAAGCCCACTTGCGATAGCCATTCGAATCCTCTCGACGAATCATCGGTTCACGCGTGACGCACGCAACCAAGGATCGGCCGCGTGCGTCCCCAAATCTCTAGGTGATTCTATATCAGGCGAACCTATAATGGGTCCGGTGTCACATGACGCCAGTAAAACGCCAAAAAAGGAGCGAAATGAGCGATTTCCTGCAGCGTATGAAGTCTGCCGCCAAGGCGGATAAGAAGACGATCGTCCTGCCCGAGGGTGAGGACCCGCGCACCATCGAGGCCGCCAAGAAGATCGTCGAGGAGGGCCTTGCCAACCTGATCATCCTTGGCGACCCCTCCCAGATCGACATCGAGGGCGTCACGGTCATCGACCCCAAGACCGCCGAGAAGCACGAGGCCTATGCCGAGAAGTTCGCAGAGCTGCGCGCCAAGAAGGGCGTCACCATCGAGCAGGCCCGCGAGCAGATGAACGACGCCACCTACTTCGGCACCATGATGGTCAAGATGGGAGACGCCGACGGCCTCGTCTCCGGCGCCTGCCACTCCACGGCCAACACGCTGCGTCCGGCCCTGCAGATCCTCAAGACCGCCCCGGGCACGAAGCTCGTCTCGGCCTTCTTCATCATGTGCACGAAGACCCCCGAGTACGGCGCCGAGGGCACGCTCATGTTCGCCGACTGCGGCCTGAACATCGACCCGAACGCCGACGAGCTCTCCGAGATCGCCATCGCCTCCGCCGCCAGCTGGAAGGCCTTCATGGGCGACGTCGAGCCCAAGGTCGCCATGCTGTCCTTCTCCACGAAGGGCTCCGCCAAGGGTGAGGTCCCCGAGAAGGTCCAGGAGCCACGAAGCTCGCCAACGAGAAGGCCCCCGAGCTCGCCCTCGACGGCGACCTGCAGCTTGACGCCGCGCTCGTGCAGTCCGTCGCCGACCTCAAGGCCCCGGCTCCGAGGTCGCCGGCCACGCCAACATCCTCGTCTTCCCGGACCTCGAGGCTGGCAACATCGGCTACAAGCTCGTCCAGCGCTTCGGCGGCGCCGAGGCCTACGGCCCCATCCTTCAGGGCATCGCCAAGCCGGTCAACGACCTGTCCCGCGGCTGCTCTGCCGACGACATCGTGGGCGTCGTGGCCATCACGGCCGTCCAGGCCAGATGGCCGAGTAGGGCTTTCGCAGCACAAGCTCGTCCGCTTTTGTGAGGCGGGGTGCCACCGTTCGTGGCACCCCCGCCTTTTCTAGTCGTCGGCAAGCTTGAGATGCGACTTGCCGCGCGCGCGCGCCGCAAAAAGCGCCCCGCCAGACGGACGGGGCGCAGGTGTTGCAGGCTATTCGGCGAGCGGGTGCGGGCCGGCGGCGAGCACAACCGGGTCGAGGTCTGGGTAGCGCTCGCTCGCGTGTTCCTCGAACATCGCAGCGAGCCTCTCGGCGGCCTCGTCATAGGCCTCGGGCGTGGTCCAGGTGTGCCGCGGGTTGAGGACCGCCGGCGTGACGCCAGGGCAGTCGAGCGGAATGTCCACGTTCAGGCGCTCGTCATGCTCGTAGCCGCCCGAGTCGAGGTCACCCGAGAGCGCCGCGGCGACGAGAGAGCGCGTCACGGCCAGGCTGATGCGATAGCCCGTGCCATAGGCGCCGCCCTGCCAGCCGGTGTTCACGAGGTAGACGCGCGCCCTCGTGCTGTCGATGCGCTTGCCGAGCATCTCGGCATAGACGCTTGGCGAAAGCGGCATGAACGGCTCGCCGAACAGGGCCGAGAACGTGGGCGTGGGCTCCGAGACGCCCACCTCGGTCCCCGCGACCTTGGATGTGAAGCCGGCCATGAAGTGATACATCGCCGCCTCGCGGGAGAGTCGCGAGATGGGCGGCAGCACGCCGAGGCATCGCACGTGAGGAACAGCACCACGCTCGGTATGCCGCCACGGCCATCAAGGCGCACGCTCTTGATGTGCTCGACGGGATAGGCCACGCGCGTGTTCTGCGTACGGGAGACGTCCGTATAGTCTGGCTCGCGCGTCTCGGGATCAAGGATCACGTTCTCGCACACGGCGCCAAAGCGAATGGCCTCGTAGATGTCGGGCTCGGCGATGGGGCTCAGGTCGATGGCCTTGGCATAGCAGCCACCCTCGATGTTGAAGACCCCGCGGCTTGACCACCCATGCTCGTCGTCACCGATGAGCAGGCGGTTGGGGTCTGCCGAGAGCGTGGTCTTGCCCGTGCCCGACAGGCCGAACAGCACGGCCGTCTGCCCCGTCATGGGATCGACGTTTGCCGAGCAGTGCATGGACAGCACGTCGTCCTCGACGGGCAGCAGGTAGTTCATGAACGAGAAGACGGCCTCTTGATCTCTCCCGAGTAGCCCGTGCCCGCGACGACCACGCCGCCATGGGCGAGGTCTAGCACGACGGCGGCGCCAGAGTTGGTGCCGTCCGTCTCCGGGTCGCAGCGGTATCCCGGGGCCGCAAGCACGTAGATGTCGGGCTCGCCGAAGCTCGCGAGCTCGCGGGCCGTTGGCCTCACGAGCATCTGGTGAACGAACAACGCCTGGCTCGCGCGCTCGCAGATGACGCAGACCTTGCGGGAGTGGTTGCGGTCCGCCCCCGCAAGCCCATGCACGACGTAGAGCTCGCGGCCATAGAGGTAGCCGACAACGCCCGAGCAGATGCGCTCGTAGACATCGCGCTCCATGGGAACGTTGACCTCGCCCCAGCACACCCTGTCATGGATGGCCGGATCGTCAACGACGAAGCGGTCATGCGGCGAGCGTCCGGTGCGCTCGCCGGTGTCGACGACGAGCGAGCCGTTGGAGGCAAGGACGCCCTCCCCATGCGCCACGGCGGCCTCAACCAGCTTTGCGGGCGAGAGGTCGATGTGGACTCGCGGCGCCCCCGCGACCGATTGGTCACGTTCGATGAGCCGATCTACCTGTGCCTTCTTCATGGCAATCTCCCCCTTTGCCCGTGTGCACGCATGCACGCGGAGACAGTCGATTGCCCCTGCTTTACCCAGGTGGAGCACTAGCGGATACAGGGACGGCGGCAAGCGGCGCCGCTCGTCCCGCAGACGGCGAGAAGACGATGCGCCCTCAACCCGGTTTTACGTGAAATGTGGGGCCACGACACGTAATTCAAGGACGTGAATGAACTCGACGAGAAATTACAGGCCGAGAACGGCATCGCTAGTCGTCCATCTTGACGGAGGCGATGCGCGGCTGGTCGGCCGCAGCGATCGTGCCGTTGTTGTCCGTGGGACGCGCCGCCTCGCACATGGCATCGACGACGTCCATGCCCTCCGTCACGTGCCCAAAGGCGGCGTATTGGCCGTCGAGGCTCGGCGTGTCGGCCTGCATGATGAAGAACTGCGAGCTCGCGGAGTTGTAGGCCTGCGAGCGCGCCATGGAGATGGTGCCGCGCACGTGGCTGATCGAGTTTGGGTGGCCGTTGTCGGAGAACTCGCCGACGATCTTCTCGTCGGAGCCGCCCGTGCCGTTTCCGTTGGGGTCTCCACCCTGCGCCATGAAGCCCTCGATGATGCGGTGGAACGTCAGGCCGTCGTAGAAGCCCTCGCCCGCGAGCTTGGCGAAGTTGGCCACCGTGACGGGCGCCACGTCGGCGTCAAGCTCGAGCTTGATCGCCCCCGTAGCCTCGACCTCGATCGTTGCGTGGTGCGTGCCGCTCGCGTACTCGCCCGAGGCGCTCGTCACGCACGAGGAGGCCGAGGATGACGGCACGGCAGACGCGGAGGCCGCGGACGTGGAGGCCGCCCCGGACGCGCCGGAGCCGCAGCCTGCAAGGCACAGCGACGCCACGCCAAGGGAAGCCAGGAGAAACGAGCGACGAGACATGGTTTGCATGGGAACCTCCGAAGCGAGATGGGCAGCGCACGTTATCGGCCAAGCACCAGTGTATCCGCTCCCAGGCGCCCGGCGTCCCGAGCGTCATGCGTGGCCACGATGAGGGAGCGGCCGCGGAGCTCGTCTGCGATGACGTCACAGGCAAGGTCGCACGCGACCGTGTCGAGTCCCGCGAACGGCTCGTCGAGCAGCACCGAGTCTCCGGGGGCCACGAGCGCCGCGCGAGCTCGACGCGCCGGCGTTGTCCGCCAGACAGCGCGCAGACGGGCGCATCCGCATCGATGCCGGGCACGAGACGCTCGAGCAGGCCGCGCATCTCGTCGGGCCCGATGCCCTCGCCGGCCGTAAGGGCAACGTTTTGAAGTGCGGAGGCCCGCTCCACGAGCCTCGCGTCCTGGAACTCCGCCGAGATGCAGCCAGGACCCTCGACGCGGCCCCTGACAGGCCGCTCGAGGCCGGCAAGCGTCCGGAGCAGCGTCGTCTTGCCCGTGCCACTCGGCGCCATGACGCACAGCCGGCCGCCGGGCGCCACCGTCATCGAGACAACATCCGCGAGCCCACGGGAAAGCCAGAGGCCACAGACGCTCCAGCCCCCCGCGCGGCAGGCTCTTGCGCTCCCCCGCCGGATGCACGCGAGCAATGACGGCAAGACGCACCGCAGCCGGCCCAGAGGCCCTGAGAACGCACAGGAACGCATGCTCGCACACGGCCGCAAGGGCGATGACCACAATGGTCCACGCAAACAGGTCGGGTGTCTCGAGCAGAAGCTTTGCCTGGTAGATGCGCTCGCCAATGGAGCCGGCGGCACGCCGATGAGCTCGGCCGCAACGCCGGCCTTCCACGCCATGCCCACGACCGTCTCGCTCGCCGCACACAAATAAGGCAGCGCCTCGGGCCACACGAGGCCAAGCGATCGCGCGGCACCGCGCACGCCGTGGACGTCGAACAGCTCTCGGCGGGCCTCGCTCACGTGGTCGAGCCCCTCGAGCACGGGAAAGTAGAGCCCGGGGAGCGCCATGAGAAACACCGCCGCCACGCTCACGTTGGCAGAGCCAAGCCAGATGAGCAGCAACACCACGACGCACACGACGGGCGTAGACTTCACGGCCACGAGCGGAGGCCTCGCCACGACGCGCACGAGGTGCCAGCGCGCAGAGGAAAGCGCCAGCGAGATGGCCGCGGCGTAGGCCGCAAGCGTGGCCCCGACGATGCGCAGGGCGGAGAAGCCCACCTTTGCCCAGAATGGCCCGCTACCCACAAGGCCCACGAGCGCCACGGCAACGTCGACGGGACCGGGCAGGATGAGCTGCTGCCGCACGGCCACGCATGCCGCCTGCCAGACGGCAAGCCACAGGGCGACGGCCGCCACGCGCTCGGCCGTCGCCCTCCCAAGCTGACATTTGTCGCTCGACATAGTCACAGAGTCAAGAATGCCCACGTGACTAGAGCGCGTAGTAGAAGTCGTCGCCGGGAAGCTTGCCGCCCACCGAGCTCGCATCGGAGCTCGCGAGGACGCCCAGGTAGCCACTGAGCGCAGACTTCATCTCGTCGCCCGTGAGGCACGTGAGGCCGCAACCCGGGATGGCCTTCTCGGCCACGGGAGCGGCGTCGATGATGCCGTGGTCAACGACGGACTGCGCATAGGTCGCGGGGTCCGCCGAGACGGCCTCCACGGAGGCCTGCTGTTGCTCGACGAACTCACGGACGGCCTCGGGATGCTGCTCGGCGAAGTCGCGGCGCACCACCGTGACGCCGGTGAGCAGGCGCGAGCCGTCCTCGGCGTACTGGTCCCACACGTCCGTGAGGTTGATGGGCGAGGTCAGCGACGCGTTCTTGGCAAGCGCGGCCGTCTTGTACGGCTCGGGCAGAATGCCCACGGCAGACGGGTCGGCCGCAAGGGCACTCACGACCTCGGCGGCCTCGCTCTTGAACTCGAGCGTCACCTGGTCTGCGATGCCGGCCTTGTCGAGCAGGTAGTTCATGACGTACTCGGGCGAGGCTCCCTTGCCCGTGAGGTAGACCGTGCGGCCCGCAAGGTCGGAGAACGACTGCACGGACGCGTCTCCCGTCACGACGTTGAGCACGCCAAGCGTGTTGACGTCGAGCGCCTGGACGGCGCCGTCGGTCTTGTTGTACAGGACGCTCGCAACGTTGGCGGGCACGAGCGCGATGTCGACGTCACCGGAGATGACCTTGGGGACGATCTCGTCGGCAGCGGCAGAGATCGAGAAGTCATAGGTGTTGGCAAGGCCGGAGTCATCGTTTGCGGCCTTGTCCATGAACGAGACGAGCCCGATGGACGTGGGGCCCTTGAGCGAGGCCACGTGGACCTCGGTGGGGTCGGCTGCCGTCGTGGCGGCCTGGTTGGCGGCTTGGGAGTTGGCAGATCCGCAGCCGGCAAGCGCGAGCACGCAGGCAAGCGACGCGGCAACGAATCCCCTCCTCGTGAGCTTCTTGGACATGCGTGTTCCTTTCCTTGGGCCCTCGATGTCACGGCCGGTCCCGCAAGATCGGCCGTTGGTCTCGGGCTGCATATGGTGGCGCGCCTTCGCTTTTGGCGCACAACTTAGGCATGGTAGCAGCAGTTCAATCGTTGCGTTCGCGATAGAATTAAGGCGTTCAGCATGACGAACGGAAGGAGCACGCATGGCAGACATCACCACCATCACGCAGGGAGGGCTCGAGGCCTCCGTGGACGCACGCGGCGCGCAGCTCAGGAGCCTCAGGCTCGGCGGCGTCGAGTACCTGTGGCAGGCGGACGAGCGCTGGTGGCCCAGGAGCGCCCCCATCCTCTTCCCCATCGTGGGCAAGATTCGCAACGGCTTCGCCACGTGCTCTGCCGGCGAGTGCCACATGGGCAGGCACGGCATTGCGCGCAACTATGACCATGAGCTCATCGAGAACACCGGCAGCTCCCTTACGTACCGCTTCGAGAGCACGGCCGAGACCCGCGAGGCCTACCCGTACGACTTCCGCCTCGAGATGACCTATGCGATCGAGGGTGACACGACGCTTGCCCAGACGTTTGCCGTCACGAACACCGGCGACGTGGACCTGCCGTTCTGCCTGGGCGGGCACCCCGCCTTCAACGTGCCGCTACGCGAGGGCGAGGCCTTCGAGGACTACACGTTGTGGTTCTCGCGCGCGTGGACGGGCACCTCGCCCACGGCAGATGACGGTATCGAGAACTACGGGCGCATGCGAACGATGATCGATGGCACGAACCGCCTGCCGCTCACGCATGACCTGTTCGCAAACGACTCCTTCACGCTCGAGGGCGTACCCGACTCCACGATCAGCATGGTGGGACCCACCGGTCACGGCGTGCGCGTGGACTTCGAGGGCTTTGACCACATCGGCGTGTGGAGCGCCGGCCCCTCGGCCGAAGGCACGCCCGCGCCGTTCGTGGCGCTCGAGCATGGTGCGGCACCGCGACGCGCACGGACGAGGACGACGTGCTCGAGCACAAGCAGAACGTCATCGTCGCCGTGCCCGGCCAGACGTTGCGCCGTACGTTTAGCATCACGCTGCTGTAGGCGCGCGCGAATCGCGCCCGTAGCTCTGGCTTTCGCGGGTGCGTTTTTGCACGCTCGGGGACGATTCGGCAAGCAGAATCGCACCATCAATGACGAGGGGCGGCATCCGTGACATGGATGGCCGCCCCTCGTTGCATGGTGCGCGGCAAGCGCCTAGTAGTTGTCCGCGACCTCGGTGCCCACGATGGCGTTGTTCGCGGGATCGTTGGCCATCACGTAGATGCGATGCGAGCCGAAGGCGTAGGAGCCAAGCTCGTAGGAGCGCGTGATGATGAACGTGCCCTTCTCGTCGCGGACGTAGCGGTCCTGCTCGCCAGCCATCTTGGAGATGTCGTCGGCCGAGACGCCCAGGTCGCTCGGGTTCTTGGCGAGGAAGGCGTTGATGCCGGCAACTCCCTTGGCCTGCAGGTCCTCAGCACTCATGTTGAGCGCGGGTCGTGGCGTCGACGGCCTTGCCCGTCGAGAGGTCATAGAACGTGCCGAAGCTCTCGTCGGTGCCATGCGCGCCGCCGCCCGTCTCGTCCCTTGCGCTGAAGACCGAGGCGATCGAGCCGTTGATGCTCGCGCAGAGGTCCTGGTGGTCATCGACCATCATGGCGCCAGACGCCGGGCCCCACGCCTTGCCGAGGTTCGCGTCGTCCTCGCAGGCCTTGGCAAGCTGCGCGTTCAGCGCGTCGAGCGCCGCATCCGTGGAGCCGTCGACCTTGGAGAACTGCGGATAGGACCACATGACGCCCTGAGTCGAGCTTGGGCTGTAGGGGTTCACGATGGTGTAGCTCTTGTCCACGCTCTCGGAGGTGTAGGCCTGCTCAGACGTAGCGGCGGCCGTTGTGGCGGCGTTGCCCTCCGAGCGGCTCTTGAGCTCATCGAGCGTGGCGTTGGTGTCGGAGACGGTCTGGCTCACGTCAGGCGAATTCTGGAAGTAGGTGGAGGCCAGAAGCCAGAAGCAGTCGCTTTGCTGGACGCGCTTTGACGCGGCAAGCTCGTCATCAAGGGAGACCGCCTGGCCGTCAACCGTAAAGACGGTGTTGGAGCCACCCTGCTCCGAGCTTGATGCCGTCTCAAGCGCAACGTCGAACTCGTCCCCATCGAAAGCGTAGTTTCTGAAAACGTCACTGAACGTGTTCTCGTCAGAGTCCTGCGTTCGCGTCGACACGCACGTCTCGGTGCCATCAAGCGTGCAGATCTGCACGAACAGGCTCCCGTCGTCCGCGGACAGCACGGTATCGGGCTCATCGTAGACCTTGGAGATTTTCCCATCCTTGTAGGCCCAGACCTCGACCTTGTAGGCGCTCTTCTGGTTGCTGTCATAGTCGAAGCTGCTGCCCGACGGAGCGGGCACGGTGTCATAGGCCAGCAGGAGCTCATCGGTGCCATCGCCGTCAAAATCCATGAGACGCGCCACGGCGAGACCAGATGCCAGGTCAACGTAGTCATAGTGCGTGAGCGTGGCCTTGCCGTACTTGTCGATGTACTCGCGGCACTTGGCAAGGTAGAGGTCGGCGGCCTTCTGCTCATCGGTACGGGCGTCGGTCGTCGTCGTGGCGGCCTGGGTGTCGTCCGCGGAGGGGGCGGGAGGCTCGGGGTCGAGGCTCTCGGGGGCCTTGGGGTTATCGTGCTCGTAGTGGACGGGAACGTCGTAGCGCGCGGAGGAGCCCGAGTCCGAGTTGTCCACGATCACGAGAGTGTAGTCGCCGTCCTCGACGTCGCCGAAGTCCTCCAGCGTGAAGCCGGAGTCATCGGTGCCCTCATAGCGATAGGGCGTCGTGGAGATGCTCGCGGCGTCGCCCGTGCCCTTCGTGGAGACGAGGTAGGCCACGTAGGCGCTCATCTCCTTGCCGTTGGCGTCCTTGGGACGCACGCGCGTCTTGGCAGACACCTGCGCGGGCGCGTCCGCCGTGTAGGCGGTCTGCGCGAAGCCCGGCAGGCCGTGCAGGCGCACGTAGAGGGCGCCACCCACGGCAAGTACGGCGATAAGGACCACGATGCCGATGATGAGGGCGCCATGCCCCTTCTTCTTGGGGGCCTCGCCCGCCGGTGCGGGAGGCACGGACGCGGGCGCGGCATAGGCGGGAGCAGACGCAGGCTCAACGTCGTCGAACGAGGCCACGGCGGCGGCAGTGTCCGCCTCGCGATCGTGCTGCGGGGCAACCGGGGACTCGGGGATCACGGTTGTCTCGGCGACGGGCCCGGAGACCGTCGTGGCGTCCGGGGAGACGACAGAAGTCTCGTCCGGCGAGGAGACGACCTTGGTCTCCCCCGCATCGTCAGCATCAACCGGGCACCCGCACGTCGTGCAGAACTTTGCCCCGGGCTTGAGCTCCTTGCCGCAGTTTGTACAGAACATGGGCACCTCTCCCTCGCTTTGTCTCGGCAACATGATACGCGCTCGGCCCAAGCTGGCAGTTGCGCAACACACGAATAAAAGACCCGATCACGCATTGCGCAACCGGGTCAAAATGTGCCCAAAAATCTTTGACACCAATGGAGCACCGGACGTAGCACCAATGGGACGCGCCCGTACCCCTACACCCAGGAGCAGATGAGCGTCATGTCGCCCTCGAAGGCAAGGTCTCCGCTCTCGCACGGGGCCACGAAGTGCGAGCCCTTCTTGAGCTCGACACCGTTCACCGAGCCCGTACCCTCGATGACGCTCACGCACATGAAGTCGTGATCTTGGACGAGCGTCTTGGCACCGCAGACACGCACGCGCTCGACGGTGTAGCGCTCGTTGCTCTCGAGCCTCGTGACGCCATCGACCTCGGGCGTCTCGACAGCGCCACTCACAGGCGCCTTGGCGGCATAGTCCACGACGTCCATGCTCTGCTGAAGGTGCAGCTCACGCTTGGTGCCATCTGCCTGGACGCGGTCATAGTCGTAGACGCGATACGTCACGTCGCTGCTCTGCTGCGTCTCGAGGATGAGCGTGCCGGCCTTGATGGCGTGTACGGTGCCCGCATCGATCTGGAAGAAGTCGCCCTTGTGGATGGGCACCTCGTTCACGAGGTCGGACCAACGACCCTCCTCCACGAGCCTGGCGAACTCCTCGCGGTCCTTGGCCTTCTGGCCCACGATGATGGTGGCGTCCTCGTCACAGTCGAGCACGTACCAGCACTCGCACTTGCCAAGGCTGCCCCTCTCATGGACGCGGGCATACTCGTCGTCGGGATGGACCTGGATGGAGAGGTCGCCGTCCGCGTCGAGGATCTTGATGAGCAGCGGGAAGCGGTCGCCCTCGGCATGACCGAACAGCTCGTGGTGCTCGTCCCAAAGCTGGGAGAGCGTGGAGCCCGCGAACGGTCCGCTCACGACCTCGCAGTCACCAGCCGGGTGCGCGCTGATGGCCCAGCACTCGCCGATGGCACCCTCGGGGATGTCATAGTGAAACACCGTGTCGAGGCGGCGTCCACCCCAGATCTTCTCGTGAAAGATGGGCTTGGTGAAGATGAGGTCCTGGGCCATGGGGCATCCTCTCGTCTGGGTTTGCTACGCGCCAACAATAGTAGTTCAAACGCGAGCGGCACACGCCGCGCCTGACGACGTCCTATCTGCAGGCGTCGCGAACGTGGCACAGCAGCGACTCGTCATAGGGGGCGTCGTCGCACCAGAGCCTGGGGTCCACGTCCGGCCCACCGGGGATGGTAATAGGGTTGAAACAAAAGGCGGCACCGGGCGCGAGGCCCGATGCCGCCAGCAGGCTCTTGTCGGCTTGAATTACTTGCCGAGCAGCTCCTTGACGTCGAGGGCGATCATGAGCTCCTCGTTGGTCGGGATGACCCAGACGTGCAGGCTGGAGTCGGGCGTGGAGATCTCACGCGGGTCGTCAGAGCGGACGGCGTTCTTGTCGTCGTCGATCTTGACACCCATCCAGGCGAGGCGGTTCACGACCTCCTTGCGCATGTGCGCGGAGTTCTCGCCCACGCCGGCGGTGAAGACCATGGTGTCCACGCCGTTCATGGCCTGGACCATCGTGGCGAACTGGGAGGCCACGCGGTAGCTCCACATGTCGATGGCCATCTGGCAGCGCTCGTTGCCCTCGGCGGCGCCGGCCTCGATGTCGCGGCAGTCGCTGGAGACGCCGGAGATGGCGGCCAGGCCGGACTGCTTGTTCATCATCGTGTCGATCTCGTCAATGGAGTAGTGGCCCTCACGGGAGAGGTAGAAGACCGTGGCCGGGTCGACGGTGCCGCAGCGCGTGCCCATGATGAGGCCGTCGAGCGGGGTGAGGCCCATCGTGGTGTCCATGCACTTGCCGTCCTGGATGGCGCACAGGGAGGCGCCGGAGCCGAG
>ENA-OQED01000553-OQED01000553.1-human-gut-metagenome-genome-assembly--contig:-NODE-553-length-14597-cov-1.065999_pt1 | contig 14597 bp, 14 predicted proteins | sample MGYA00242790_ERZ504625 | MGnify/ENA primary metagenome ERZ504625 (study PRJEB26092, sample SAMD00036345) | human gut metagenome | host: Homo sapiens | study: EMG produced TPA metagenomics assembly of...
GCCCTGGGCAACATCACTGTCGGCGGGACGGGCAAGACGCCGATGGCGTGTATGCTGGCCCGGCGCCTGCAATCCCAGGGCTGGCGCGTGGCCCTGCTCAACCGGGGCTACCGCTCTCAGCGCGAAGATGGCGGCGCTGCCGTCATGTCCGATGGACAGCGCGTCCTGCTATCGGCCGAAGAAGGCGGCGATGAAGCCTGCCTCATGGCCCGCAGCCTGCCTGGCATCCCCGTCCTGGTCGGCCGCAAGCGGGCCCTCGGCGGCCGCCTGGCCGTCGAACGCTTCGGTACACAGGTCCTCATCCTCGACGACGGCTTTCAGCACTGGCAGCTGTACCGTGATCTGGACATCGTCCTCGTCGACGGGACCAATCCCTTCGGCAACGGCCATGTCTTGCCGCGGGGCATCCTGCGGGAGCCCATGGAGCAGCTCGGCCGGGCCGATGCCTTCATCATCACTAAGGGCGACCAGATTACGCAGGACCGGGCCGAAGCCATCGCCGCCAAGCTGCGCCAGTACAACCCGGCCGCGCCGGTGGCCATGGCCATCCACAAGCCGTCTTCGTGCCTGGCCTTTGCCGCCTGGCATGACGGAAAGGACCATGGCTCCGGGGCCTTACAGCCTGACGGCCAGTCCGTCCTGGCCGTATCGGCCCTGGGAAACCCGGCTTCCTTTGAACGGACCCTGGCCGATGCGGGCTTCACCGTCGCCGGCTCTCTCCGCTATGAAGACCATCACCATTACAGCCGCGACGATATCCGCCACATGGCTGCCAGGGCCGCCGAAACGGGCTGCCTTTTGGTGACGACGGAAAAGGACGCCGTCAAACTGCCGGCGCCGCTGATCAAGGAATACGACCTGCCGCTGTACGTCTTGAGCATTACTATTGAATTCACAGCAGGGCAGGACCAGATAGATACGATTTTGCAAGCAGTATTGGAGGATAAACTATGAAATTTGTATGCATCATCCCATCGCGCTATGCATCGACGCGCCTGCCGGCAAGCCGCTGTGCGATATTGCCGGCAAACCGATGGTACAGCGTGTCTATGAACAGGCTGCCAAGGCCTCGAAACTGACGGCTGTCGTCGTCGCCGTAGATAACCCGAAAGTCTATGATACGGTCGTCACCTTCGGCGGCCATGCCGTCATGACCCGCGAAGACCACGCCAATGGCACGGACCGTTTGGCTGAAGCCGTCGGCCATTTTCCCGATGCTGACGTCATCGTCAACGTCCAGGGCGACGAACCGCTCATCGCACCGGACGTCATCGACGACTTGTGCCGGGCCTTTGAAGCAGAACCGGACCTGACCATGGCGACGGTCGCTGCGCCTTTGCAGGAGGACGAATACGATGACCCGAGCGCCGTCAAAGTCGTCCTCAACCAAAAGGATGAAGCCATGTATTTCTCGCGTTCCCTCATCCCGTATCCGCGCCATTCCTTTGAAGAAGGGGGCATCCAGCCGTATAAGCATATCGGTATCTACGCCTATCGCCGCGATTTTCTCCTGCAGTACGCGGTCATGGAACAGACGCCGGCAGAAAAAGTCGAGTCCCTGGAACAGTTGCGGGTTCTCGAAAATGGTTATAAGATAAAAGTGATAAAGACTCATCACCAATTCATCGGCATCGATACGCCGGATGACCTGGAACACATCCGCCGTTATTTTGCCGAATCTGCTCATAAAGGGGAATAGACTATGGAAAAAGTGAAACGAATTCAGGTTGGCAGCCAGACTGTCGGCGGCGATGGCAAACTTTTCGTCATGGCCGGCCCGTGTGTCATCGAGGATCCCGAACGGACCCTGGCTATTGGCAAGACCATGAAGGCTATCTGTGAAAAACTGGGCCTGACGTATATCTTCAAAGCCTCTTTCGATAAGGCGAACCGCTCGTCTTACACGTCCTACCGTGGACCGGGCCTGAAAGAAGGCCTGCGCATCCTGGCCGACATCAAGAAGGAACTCCAGGTTCCCGTCGTCAGCGATATCCACGAAACCTGCCAGGCCGAAGCGGCTGCTGAAGTCCTGGACGTCATCCAGATTCCGGCTTTCCTCTGCCGTCAGACCGATTTGCTGGAAGCCGCTGCGGCTACGGGGAAATGTGTCAACGTCAAGAAGGGTCAGTTCCTGGCCCCGGAAGACATGAAGAATGTCGTCGCCAAGATCGAACACGCTGGCAATGAAAATATCATGCTCACCGAACGGGGCATCAGCCTGGGCTATCACAACCTCGTCGTCGACATGCGTTCCTTCCCGATTATGCGCAGCTTCGGCTATCCCGTCGTCTTCGATGCCACCCACAGCGTCCAGCTGCCGGGCGGTGCCGGTACGAAATCGGCAGGCCAGCGCCAGTTCGTCGGCAACCTGGCACGAGCCGCTGCCGGTGCCGGTATCGACGGCGTCTTCATGGAAGTACACGATAACCCGGCAGAAGCCCTCAGCGACGGGCCGAATATGCTCTACTTATCGCAGGTCGAAGATGTCCTCCGCGATATGATGGCTATCAACGAAATCGCACAGAAAAGCGTAAGCACGGACAGGTAAGGAGACGAGACCATGATGGATATTTTAGAAGAAGCAAAAGACGTGCTCCATCAGGAAGCACAAGGCATTGAAAAGTTGATCCCTACGCTCAACCAGAACTTCGTCAATGCCGTCAACATGATTATGAAATCGAAAGGCCGGGTCATCGTCACGGGCATGGGGAAATCCGGCCACATTGCCCGCAAAGTATCGGCAACCTTGTCCAGTACGGGGACGCCGTCCATTTTCCTCCATCCGGCAGAAGCCATCCACGGCGATTTGGGCATGGTCACGGCAGACGATGTCGTCCTGGCCTTCTCGAACAGTGGGGAAACGGTGGAAATACTCAACATCCTGCCGTCGCTCAAGCGCATCGGTGCCAAACTCATCACCGTCGTCGGCAATCACAATTCGACCTTGGCCAAACACGCCGACATCATTCTCGACGCATCGGTCGAAAAAGAAGCCTGCCCCCTGGGCCTGGCGCCGACGACGAGTACGACGGCGGCTCTGGCCTTAGGCGATGCCCTGGCTGTCGTCCTCTTGACGCAGCACCATTTCACCAAGGAACAGTTCGGCATCTTCCATCCCGGCGGAGCCCTGGGCAAGAAACTCCTGCTCACTGTCGACGATGTCATGCATAAAGGCAGGACAACCCGGTCGTCAGCGAAGACAGCATCGTCCAGGATGCCCTCTTCCTCATGACCGAAAAGGGCCTGGGTGCCGTATCCGTCATAGATGAAGACGGTAAACTCGTCGGCCTGGTCACCGACGGCGACGTCCGCCGCGGCCTGGAAACAGGGTCCAACTTCCTCCAGTGGCCTGTCGATGCATGATGACCAAGAACCCGCGGGTCATTGCCAACCATAAGCTGGCTACGGAAGCCCTGCACATCATGGAAAAGAACCAGCCCCGTCCGATTACGGTCCTGCCTGTCGTCGACAAGGATGACAAAGTCGTCGGCATGATCCATATTACCGATTTGCTGCGGCAGGGAGTGGTCTGATGAGCTTTTTGACACCTATCAAGATGCTGGCCCTCGACGTCGACGGCGTCATGACGGACGGCATCATTTACTACAGCCCGTCGGGCGATGCCATGAAGGGCTTTTCTGCCCGCGACGGCATGGGCATTTCCCTGATCCGGGCCGCCGGCATCCAGACGGCCCTGGTCACAGGCCGCCGCTCACCCATGGTCGAGCAGCGGGCGAAGGATCTGCATATCGACTACGTCCTCCAGGACTGCTCGCGCAAGCTTTTGGCCATGCAGCAGTTGTGTAGTGAAATCGGCCTGTCCCTCGACGAAGTGGCCTACATGGGCGACGACCTGAACGACGTCGAACTCATTGCCAATGCCGGTTTCGGCGCAGCGCCCCTCGATGCCTGCGAAGAAGCCCGTCGGTCGGCCGCTTTCGTATCGGCCTATCCCGGCGGCCACGGGGCCTTGCGGGAATTCGCCGAATATATCTTGAAGAGCCAGCATGTCTGGGATAAGGTCCTGCGCCAGTACTTTGGCGACGCGACCTTTACGTTGCGCCAATAAGAAAGGAGAGTCTGTATTGTGAGTAAGGAATGGCAGTATCATGCTGCACGCGGATTCGGCAAGATTCTCTGTCATCTGCCCTATCCGGTTATCATTTCCTTGGGTCGCAAACTAGGCCCTTTCGTAGGAAAACTGATGAAAAAGCAGCGCGAACGCGGTATTTTCCAGATACAGCGCGGCATGGAGTGCAGCCGTGAAGAAGCGGAACGCATCATGACCGACGTCTTCCGCAACCTCGGCCAGTCGCTCATGGAAATCCTCTATACGCCCAATCTCAATCCGGAGAATATCCGGGACTATGTGACTCTGGACCATCCGGAACGCCTGGACGAAGCCATGAAGGAAGACAAAGGCGTCATCGTCCTCACAGCCCACATGGGCAACTGGGAATGGCTCGGCGCCCTGGCCATCTACGGCTATCCGGCGACGACGATTGTCAAGAACCAGGCCAACGACGCCGTAACGCGCCTGCTCAACGAAAACCGTGAGAGCATGGGACTGGAAGTCTTCGCCCGCGGCGGCAATGAAATGATCATCGCTGCCCGTGCCTTGAAGCGCAAGAAACTCCTGGGTTTCCTGGCCGACCAGGACGGCGGCTTCCACGGCGTGCCTCAGCCTTTTTGGGCAAGATGAGCTCGACGCCGAAAGGACCGGCTATGTTCGCCCAGAAGTTCCATTCACCTATCGTGCCGATTTTCCCGGTCCACGACGAAAATCATCATACCCATTTGATGATCGGTGAAATCATGCATTTCGAAGACACAGGCAACAAGGACGAAGACATTGCCCGCATGACCCGCAAGATGGCCGTCGTCACGGAGAATTTCATCAAGGAACACCCGACAGAATGGCTGTGGTTCCAGCATCGCTGGAGTACAGAACCGGAAGAAATCATAGCACTGCAGCAGAAACCGGAGGCGCATACCGATGATAGCCGAAAAGCTGAAAAAGAATAAAATCTCCATCATTGCCGTCATTGCCGTCATCGGCTTTGCCGTCATGCTCTATAGTTTCATGCATCCCCAGAAGACGGAAGACCCCATGGTCAGCCCGGATAAGCTCGTCGAATTCGAAGGGACGGAGCTGGAAGAAAAGAAAGACGGCCAGCTCGTCTGGCGCTTGACAGCCGATAAGATCCAGATCGACCCGGACACGCAGATCATGTATTTCACCAACCCCAAGGCCCTGGTCGTCGCTGAAGATGGAACGCAGATGACCATTACGTCGGACAAGGGCATCGTCGACCGCCAGAAACGGACCATCGAAATCAAGCCGCCTGTCAAAGCAGAAACCGATAAGGGCGATACGTTGCAGACCGACGGCAGTGTGTATTATAATATGGATACGCGTATGATCAAAGGAGGCAAGGTCGTCATGGACCGCCATGACAAGACGTCGCTCAAAGCCGATGCTTTTGAAACGGACAGCAGCCTGACCAAGGTGACGCTGACCGGCCATGCGCAGGTGACAAAGGGAGAATAACTATGATGGATTTACTTGGAAAGAAACTGGCAGCTGCCGCCCTCATGGGGGCCATGATCCTGCCGGCTGCCGGCGCCCTGGCGGCGGATAATAACGGCAACCCGGCCGTATCCGTCACGGCAGACACGCTGGAATATAACGGTAAGACCCAGGTCGCTACGGCGACGGGCAACGTCGTCATCGTCCGCGACCAGGCTACGATGACCGGCAACAAGGCCGTCTATAACTTGAAGACCGCCGAAGCCGACATGGAAGGCAACGTATCGGTCCAGCAGCCGGACATGCAGCTCAACGCCGATAAGGTCCATTCGACCAACAAGAATTACGTCGTCGCTACGGGCAGCGTCCGCGGCGTCTACGGCGATAAGAAGGTCAATGGCGACAAAGTCGAATACTATCTCGACCAGGATTACGGCATCGTCACGGGCAACGGCTATCTTGAAGCCCAGGGTTCGCAGATGTGGGCCGATCACATCGACGCCTGGTTCAAGCAGATAAAGGCCATCGGTACGGGCAACGTCCATATCGAATCGCCGGCGGAAAACCTCGTCGCCTATGCCAATCAGGCCGTCTACACCCAGACGCCGGGTCAGAATGACGGCGTCGTCCACTTGACGGGGAATGTCAATGCCACTCAGAACGGCAATTCCCTCAACGGCGACAATGTCGATATCCGCCTGGCCGATAATTCTGTCCAGACCCGCAGCCGGTCGACTATCGTCATCGTACCGGGCAGTAATCCGTAATCGTAAGGGGTATCTATGTTTATTCAGACTGAAGATCTCGTAAAAGCGTATAAAGAACGAAATGCCGTCAACGGTGTCAGTATCCGCGTCGACCAGGGCCAGATCGTCGGCCTCCTGGGACCGAATGGCGCCGGCAAGACGACGACTTTCTACATGATTGTCGGCATCGAACGGCCGACGTCGGGGAAGATAACCATTGATGGCAAGGACATCACCAACCTGCCCATTCACAAGCGGGCGGCCTATGGCATCGGCTATCTGCCCCAGGAAGCGTCGATTTTCCGCAAGCTCACCGTCGAAGACAACCTCCTGGCCATGCTGGAGACGACGAAGCTCAGCAAGAAGGAGCAGCATGAAAAAGCGGAAGCCTGATGGAAGAATTTTCCATCACCCAGCTCCGCGACCGCCTGGGTATCCAGCTGTCCGGCGGTGAACGGCGCCGCGTGGAAATCGCCCGCTGTCTGGTCATGGACCCGGCCTTTATCCTCCTCGATGAACCTTTTGCCGGCATCGACCCCCTGGCCGTCAACGACATCCAGGGCATCATCAGCCATTTGAAACGGCGCGGCATGGGCGTCCTCATTACCGACCACAACGTCCGGGAAACGCTGAGCATCGTCGACAAAGCCTATATCTTGAGTGAAGGGAAGATCCTCCTCGAAGGCAGTCCGGAAATGATTGCCAATGACCCGGTAGCCAAGAAATTCTACTTAGGCGAAGAATTCAGGATGTAACAGGGAGTATGGAATGCGAATATTAGATAAGTATATACTAAAAGAATTTATTGGCCCCTTTTTATTCGGCGTCTGTGCCTTTACAGCAGTCTTCGTCGGGACGGGTACGCTCTACCGTATAGCCAACCTCATCAACCAGTACGGGGCTTCGGCCTGGGCTGCCTTCCGCGTCTTCGTCCTGGCCATGCCGTCGATCATCGTCGTCACCTTTCCCATGTCCGTCCTCTTAGGGTCGCTCATGGCCTTTGGCCGCCTTTCTAGTTCCAGCGAAATGATCGTCATGCGGGCTGGCGGACAGAACTTCATCCGCCTGGCCATGCCGATTTTCATTGCCGCTTTCTTCATTTCCATCGGGGCGACGGCCTTCAACGAATACGTCGTGCCCAAGGCCAACAACGCCTATAACACGATCATCAATGAAGAAATAAAGCACAATGTCGCGCCGACGACGCAGGACCATATCATCATCAAGAATACCAAGGGCTCCGATATATCCAGCCTCATGTATGCCCGTCAGTACGACGCCAACACGAAGCAGCTCAAGGATATTACCGTCCAGGAATTTGAAAATGATACGCTCATGCGCGTCGAACAGGCTGACCGGGCCGACTGGAACGGCCAGAAATGGGTCATGCACGAAGGCATGATCTACGACGTATCGGCCAATGAACAGACGACGCGGTCCCTGAAGTTCCAGAACCAGGCCCTGCCGATTACGCAGAAGCCGAATAAGATCAATGCATCCCAGAAGAAACCGGATGAACTGACCATCCGCGAACTGCGGGAACAGATTAAACTCTTGGACCAGAATTCCGTCAACACCAATAAGATGAAAGTCGAAATGTACAACCGCTTCGCCCTGCCTCTGGCCAGCCTGGTCTGCGCCATCGTCGGCGCGCCCCTGGGGATGCAGAAACAGCGCGGCAGCTCGTCCATCGGCTTTGGCATCAGTGTCGTCGTTATCTTTATTTACTATTCCATCATGACCCTGGGCAACGCCCTGGGCAATGGCGGCAAGATACCGGCCTACCTCGCCGCCTTCCTGCCGGACATCATCTGTGGCGTCGCCGGCGTCATCTTAGTCTACAAAAAATCGAAATGAGGGAAAAGGCGCTGTCGCATGAAGGCAGCGCCTTTTTTGTATGCAAAAATATCGTAGCTTTATAGTCATTCTTCCGGGGCTTGGCGCTCGGACTCAGAAGCGGCTTCGCCGCAATAGACTCTAGAAATCAGGCGCAGGAGCGCCTAAAGGCCCCCCGGCAAAGGGGAGATGGCCGCCAACGGCGGTCTGAGGGATTCTCAGGAGAGGTTGGCATCGGCCACCTGGCTCCTGGCGGGTTCGCGTGCTCCACTTCTCTTGCCGAGAGTGCCATTTGCTGGCGTGCTGAAACTCGCTGCGCTCAAACAAAGCCGCACGCCGGACGCAAATAGCACGCACGGCATCCGGCACAGTCTACAAGGACCGTGCCGGACCGAGGTCGTTCCCGCAATGTCACCTACCAGGAGCCAGGCAGCCTTATTCATGCTACTGAATAAAGAAATCTAAAAAATCACGGACAGTAAAAAAAATGTGCTTTTTCTTGAATATCTTATTTCAGATTCCGGCTGACAATTCTGTTGGAAGGAGGAGGTAGCAGTATAAAGGCGAGTTTTCTAAAAAAATTCTCACGATTTTTTAGCGCTATCCTCTTCAAAAAGACATACTTGCTATGGGGGGATTGTACTACAATAATATTGTACGTTTTAATGATATGAAAAGGAAGGGTGATTGTTTGTGAGTAAAATGAATAAGGACGAGTCGCTGACGAAAAAAGTGCTATTATCCATTATGGCTGCAGGTGTGATGAGTGGTTTTGTATTTCAGGCAGAAGCAGCAGATAGCCTTATCGTGGACGGCAATTCGACGATTGTTAAGGACAATGAAACTTTTACTAAAGTAGGCGCAAATGGTGGGGCTAATATTACCCTGAATGGCGGTCTGATTACAGGTAGCAAAGAAACACATAAGGATGATGAAGAACCAGCTATCATTGCTGCCGATGTTGCTGCAGAAATCGATAGTGGAAGTGTACTCACGGCGAATAATGTAGCCTTTACCGGTGAAATTACGGCTCATGATGGCGGCAAAATTGTTTCAAATGGTGGCAGTGTAAAATCGGGATCTTTCTATACTGCACAGGGGCGGCAAGATGGATATAATACCGAAGTTGGTGCCAATGATAGCGGACCCTCAATTGAATTCCACAAGGTAAAGATCGATTCTAATCTTGGGGCTTTTGATGGAGGTGTCATCACTACTTATGATTCTGATATCAATGCGGATACTTCCATTTATACCGAGGCCAGAATGCACGAATCAGCTTGAATAGTGCGAGTGGCAGTAATACGTAATACTGTCGGCGAAGATGGTATAGAAGCAGCAGATGGAAGTACAATCGACATAAATGGCGGCAAAGTGAATACTTCCTATTTAGTTGCTAATGATAATACAAATATTACTGCAGGCAAAGCAGATATTAATGCTACAGAAGGGATTTGGGCTTCCGGCAAAAACGCTATAGTTACATTAAATGGCACAGAAAAAACAGTATATACTGTTGGCAAGGGGATTATTGCGGAAAAAGGCGGTAAAATATATATCCATGGTGGGACTTTGGCTGATAATGAACTGAGAACGAAGATGTATAAGGTTCAAGATGCAGAAGATAAAGAGGTTATCTATAATACAGATGCTAAAGGCATTGTTCTCGATGATAATGGCGTCATCTCCACTATGTCTAATCAGATTTACGCAAAAGCGGTATCAGCTACAGAAAAAGAATTCGGTGCTATTACAAACAAAGGTATTGACTTCAAGGGCGGCGGACTAGTTTTAAATGATGATAAGTATACACAATCATATGCTAATGCTGCACAAGCTGAGTTGCAAAAACAAGGGGCAACTAAGTTGACTATGAAAGGCAACTTGGTTAAAGATAATACGGGAGAAATCCAAACGGAAATTCCTGTAAGCGAAGTCGCTGAAAAATTTGGTAGCCGTATTGAACTCGACAAGGTTACAGCAGAATCTGATAATAATCTCATTGTCGGCAGCAAAACATTACCGGATAAGTCCATCGAAGGCATCGATGTGAAAACACAGGTTGCAAATGGTTTCTCCGTTGGTAAACTAAATTTGGGTGCTGGCAGCAAGGACGTTATCATTACTAATGATCAAGAAGTCACACTTGGTGGTAGTAAGGGTGGTAATATTATTACTGTTGCAGACACTGATTCAAAAGTTAAAGTTATTGTGGGAACTGACCAGGCCGGTACAGAAAAAATACGGGTAAGTTAAATATCGGTAATAGTCTGGCCAATGAACGCACACCGTACTATCTTAATGGTGAAGTTATTGTCAACAAGGACAGTCAGCTGAATATTAGTGGTCAAACGAGTGTTGCGGATGGAATGACTTTGAACGATGGGACACTCCAAGTTAAGAAAGGTGCTTTAAAAACTCAAGCTTTGAATGTCAATGGCAAGGCAAAACTGACAGGCACTGTAAATACTGAAACATTAACGGCTAAAGATAAAACGGTTTTGACAATTGGTGATAAAGATAGTGACGGTACTCTTATCGTTAATAAGGCCGAATTAAACGGTGGTATGCTTTTCCTTGATCCTGTGTGGAAAGGGAATGACCTTATTGGTGATGCAAGTGGGGTGGTAGTAAAAAAAAACTACAGCTCTTGATGGTGCATATGTAGTCGGACAGAATTCTAAAATTTCTTTTGGTGCAGATTTGACAGCTGCTGATAACGCTTTTAAAAGAAGTAGAGAAAAATGGGGGGCCGATGGCATCACGGCAGTGGCCTATATTGCTTCGCCTGTTGATGTAACAAAAGGCTCTATCATGGTAGATGGTTCTCAGACAACAGCTCCTGGTGTATTATCTGCAGGTTCAGTGAAGTTTGCTGATAAGTCACTTCTTATGGTCGATGCTTCGGCAGTTATGGGAAATAAAGCAGCTATTACTGGCGTGAAATCGGCAAATGTTGCTGATGCCTCTAAATTGTATCTTGATAATGCAAAGAAGGGCGAAACCTATAAGATACTTGCAGGCAGTACACAGGGGTGGAAAGCAGAAAATATCATCAGTAATAATAAGCTGTTGACATTTGAAATTAAAGCTGCAACAGGTGATGAATACGATGTAATCACTGATTCAAAATCGGTAAAAGATGCTTACGGTGACCAGTTAATTGCTGGCGATGTTTATGATGCTGCATTGGCAACCGGTGGTGTTGCTACTGATTTTGTTAATCGTGCTTCTGATGATCATTACAATGCCGATGATGCGGCAAAAATCAGTGCTTTGAATAGTGCCGTGGCTCTTAATGAATTAGCAGGTGTTGAATATGGAGCATATGCAGTGAACAATCTCTTAACGAATGCTATTGCAGATCACATGTCCTTAGCCAATGAAAGAACCCATGATAAGGATATTTGGGCAAAATATATCCATAGTAAGGAAACTATTGATGGTCTGGCAATCGCTAGTATGGGCGGTCAGTATGATTCTACCTATAACGGTGTTATCGTGGGTGCTGATTTGTACAAGAAAGGGAAAGCAGTCATTGGTGCAGCCTTCAGTTATGTAGATGGCGATACCGATGGCAATACGATAGCAGCTCGAACAGAAAATGATGCGAAATATTATGGTGGCAGCATTTATGGCGGAATTCAGGATAATACCAGCCTCTTGATGGGTGATATCAGCTATTTACATGGCGAAAATGATATTGATCAGTATAATAGTGGCATGAACTTAACTGCAGACGTTAAGACTGATGTATTTAGCCTCGGCATACGTGCAGAAAAGAGCCTTCGTGCAGGTATTGGTAAATTCGTTCCTTATACCGGTATCCGTTATATGCATCTCAGCACCGGTGATTATACCAATAGCCTGGGCATGCATTATAATACAGATGACATAAATTTATGGTTATTACCTGTAGGAATCAAATATAGTGCAGATGTTAAAAACGGCAACTGGACCATTCGGCCACTGGCTGAAGTTGGTTATATATGGAATCTAGCGACCGTGATAGTACACAGACGGTAAGCATTAATGGGATAAGAATGGCTTTTGCTATGACGTAACCGATACAGGCAGCTATATCGCCCGACTTGCTGTTGAAGCTGAAAAAGGTAGCATTACCTATGGATTGGGCTATGGTTATCAGAAAGGCGACAGTGTTAAAGACAACCAGTGGATGGCTAGTGTTAACTGGAAATTCTAAGCTTAAAATTTAATATACTAGCATATGATTAGGGATTGTTACAGAAAGTCTTCGTGTGACAATCCCTTTTCAGTACCTTGCAAAAGTATTTGACCGGCTATTGTACAGAGTGCAGCTTACTTTATTTACTGAATTTCTGTAATGGGCGCTCTACGTGGCGCCCCTACAGCGAGCATGAGACCGGCTAACAACCAGCTGCTAACGACTAGGGCAGGACGGCCCTTGCAGTACACGGTAGTTATGGGATATAATGATATAAAGGAATGAGCAAAGGTGGTGTCTTATGGAATATGGATGGGTCATGCTGATCGTCTTGTCTGTTATGGGCGGGATCATTGCCTATCTCGGCGATAAGATCGGCTCCCGTGTAGGGAAACGGAAAATTAAATTATTCGGTTTGCGGCCGAAGTATACGTCCATCCTGGTCACCATCCTGACGGGAATCAGCATTGCCGTCATCACCTTAGGCGTCATGTCTATCTTGTCGGAAAATGTCCGCATCGCCTTGTTCGGTATGCACCAGCTGCAGATGCAGAAGGCCCAGCTCGAAGCCCAGCGGGATGAACTGCTGCAGCAGGCCAAGGACCTGGGCAAGGAACTGAACGACAAGAACGAGCTCATCGCCTCCAATGAAGAACTCCTGAAGAAGCAGCAGGAACAGCTGGACGGCAAGAATGAAGAAATCCGGACGACTCAGCTGGACCTGCAGCAGGCCCAGGCCGCCCGCGACGACAAGGCCCGCCAACTGACGGCCATCCAGGTTGCCATGGACGAAGCCAAGAAGCAGCGCGACTCGGCCCTGGCCGATAGTGAAAAGGCCCGTCAGGACGTAGCTATGCTGGAAGAAACGAAGCAGAAGATGATGGGCACCATCGACGTCCTCGACAAGCGCATCAAGCTGCTCAATGAAACGATGACCAATATCCGCGAAGGGACGGTTGTCTTCCGCGTCGGCGAAGTCCTGTCCAGTAACGTCCTCAACGGCGGCCTGAGCCAGGCCCAGACGCGGGAAGAACTGAGCCGGGCCATGAGCCAGACCAATACCATGATTTGCCGTCATCTCGGCGTCCGCGATGAAAATACGGTCCTCCTCTATATTGCGCCAGACGAATTCAACGCTACTGTCGACGCCCTGCAGAAAGCCGGGAAGTCGCAGAAACTGCTCCGCATCATCGCCGCCGGCAACATCATGCTCGGCGAACCGGCCCTGGTCCACGTCGAAATGTATGACAATAACCTCATCTATCACCGCGGCGACGTCGTCTACGAAGAACGGCTGACGGCTCAGGAATTGTCGGGCAATGCCGAACTGCAGGTCATGCGCTTCCTCCATAACGTCAATCAGCAGGCCCAGGCCAAAGGCCTCCTGCCAGACCCGCTGACAGGCAATGTCGGGGCTCTGACGGCTGCGGAAATGTTCGAGACCATCAACAAGATAAAGAACCACAGCGGCGCCGATATCGTCCTCAAAGCCGTCACCGAAGCCGATACCTACACGGCCGGCCCCTTGCAGATCGACATCCGCGTAGAAGCCGACGAATGATGGGAATAAAAACAAGCCGCTAGCCACTAGCCACGTAAACGGGCGCCCACGGGATCGCCCCTACAACTTAGGTGTGCCGCAATGCGGCAACGCCGATAACAGGGGGAGTTATTTTGATCTTTGCCATTGACCCTGGTTCGGAAAAGACGGGGACTGCTGTCGTCGCCGATGACGGCAGTCTGGTCACGAGGCCATCGTGCCGACGCCGGAACTGGGCGACTATTTGAGTCACGTTTATGAAAACTATCCTTTTTCCCATATCGTCATGGGCGATGGGACCAATCATAAAAAACTGCAGCCCCTGGTCAAGCAGTGGATCGCCAGGAACCACGGGGATATCACTTTTTCCCTGACAGATGAAAAATTCACCACTGTCGAAGGGCGCAAGCTCTATTTTAAATATACCCCGCGCAAGGCTGGCGCCGTTTCGTGCCACTGTCCTTCCAATATCCGCCAGAACCGGTCGATGACTTCGTCGCCTGGATCATCGGCCGCCGTTATTTAGCGAAACAACGAGGAGAAAAAATATGAAATACATCTTGCGTGCCCTGGGCCTGGCCTTTGGCGCTCTCATCTACACCATCGGCCTGGACGTCTTCCTGGTCCCGAACCACGTCATCGACGGCGGCGTCGTCGGCATTGCCCTCATGGCAGCGCAGGTGACAGGCATCAGTTTCAGTGTGTTCATCATCATCCTGAACATTCCTTTCTTTATCTTTGGCTATAAGAAGATAGGTG
>ENA-OQED01000554-OQED01000554.1-human-gut-metagenome-genome-assembly--contig:-NODE-554-length-14569-cov-0.931588_pt1 | contig 14569 bp, 17 predicted proteins | sample MGYA00242790_ERZ504625 | MGnify/ENA primary metagenome ERZ504625 (study PRJEB26092, sample SAMD00036345) | human gut metagenome | host: Homo sapiens | study: EMG produced TPA metagenomics assembly of...
GCAACATTTAAACCAACCTGCTTCATAGTGACGAGAGAACGTGCTCCGGCGTAAGCAGCGCCGGCAGCCAGTTCCATAGCGGCTTTTCATTGACAGACCATTCTACATAGACATCATCCGGGCGGTATTTTGCGACCGTCTCAAGAACCTCGGTAGAAGGTGTTCCAGGGTAACCTGCGACTACATTTACACCGGCAGCTACAGCGCCGAGCGCGATGGCGGCGTTACCCATTAAGAATTCTTTATGCATAAAATTCACCTCATATTATTTTTATAGGTATGATAGCAATGAGATTATGAAAACAGACGAACCTCATAGCAATCGAAATATATAAAAACAGTATAGTACGTTAAAGCGAGAAATTCAATTGTAGAATCTTTAGAAAATCTTTCGAATTTCTGCATGCTGTTTTTTAAGATTACATTTTATGCTATTTACAACATAAAAAGAAAGGATCTTATAAAGCATAAACATAAGAAAACATTTTAAAGTTAAAATGAAAGAAAAGCGAAAAGGAGGTGCCGGATATGGTATACTTGGAAAGGCAGAAAAAGTATGGGAAAGTGAGAGGTATATAAAAGTATGGAAATGAATCATGTGCTGATCGTTGAAGACGATAAGGAAATCCGAGAGGGTGTTGAAATATATCTGAAAAGCCAGGGATATGTAGTATTTCAGGCAGCAGACGGAGTTGAGGACTGGAAGTAATTGAGAAGGAAGAAATCCATCTGGCAATTGTAGATGTGATGATGCCAAGAATGGACGGAATTCAGATGACAGTAAAGCTTCGGGAAAAATACGATTTTCCGGTAATTTTTCTGTCTGCAAAATCAGAAGAAGTTGATAAAATCATGGGGCTTAATATGGGAGCTGATGATTATGTGACAAAACCATTTACTCCTTTGGAACTGCTTGCAAGAGTAAATTCACAGCTTCGCAGATACCGAAGATTTATGGAAAAATTAGGAGACAAAGAAAAGACGCAGAACATTCACGTTATCGGAGGTCTTGAACTGGATGAAGACCGAGTGGAAGTCCGTGTGGACGGGGAACTTGTAAAAGTGACTCCGATGGAATATAAAATTTTATTATTGTTAATGAAAAATCCTGGAAGGGTGTTCTCAGCGGACGAGATTTATGAACGTGTGTGGAATGAACGTGCAGTCAACACAGACACAATCATGGTACATGTGCGAAATATTCGTGAAAAGATTGAGATTAACCCGAAGGAACCAAAATATTTGAAGGTGGTGTGGGGAGTTGGATACAAAATTGAAAAACAGGCGTAAACTGGGACTTTTTCTTGCTGCTGTGACGATACTTGGAGCAGCGTTTTTCATGATATATAATTATCATACGATATATAGAAAAGCAGTCAGTGAAGCGCAGAAGACTTATACAACTTCACTTTCGGACAGGGAATATCTGGAAAGCTTTCTGGAATTCAGTTATGTCCTTTATAATCAGGAGATATCATCCAAGACAGGAGAAGCAAAAATGTCTCAGGAGGAGATCAGTGATGCTGCAGAAGTATGGATGGAGGATTATGAAGCGTTATATCCATATCTGGATTACAGGATTGAGGATGGATCAGGGGCAGTCCTGGGACGAAGCACAGCGAATACCGGAAAGGGTCTGGCAGATGACAGTTTCAAAGAATATGCATTTGGTATGGTACTGACTTATGATGAACACGGAGATCTGGATGTAAAAGTTGTAAAGAGCAGTGAAAAGACAACGCAGAGTATTGCTCTCAGAAAGATTATAGATAACTGGAGTGAGACGGTTGAGGATGCCACCGGCGGCGAATTGAAGACGCCGAAGAACCGTACATATATCTATGGAATGAAGAAAAACGGAATTGAACAATATCTGAACCAATGGTACTGGTTCGGAGATGAAGCGCCGAATGATGCATGGTATATGATGCTTGCCTGCATGGCAGCGGTAGGTGTGGCAGCATGGATTCTTGCACAAAGTGATACGCTGGGGATTGGCGGCAGAAAGCTTTTTCAACAGCCGTTTGAGATTGTTTTTATCGTTGCGGTAGCAGGACTGGGACTTTTGGACAATAAGCTGAACTGGATTGTAACAAGGACGAAGGGAAGGCCCGGGGCGATGGATGCCGCAATCTGGATTGCAGCATTTGCTGTCACATACTGGGTAGCAAGCTGTGTCAGTGAAATACAGAAGACTGGTGTCAGAAAGTATGTTACAGAGCGGACGCTGTTGTGGCGTATGTGGAAAACGCTGAGGAAAGAAGCTCCGGCAGCAGCGGAAAGAGTCGGACGAGACAGCGGAAGATTGTACCGGAAAGTGAAAGAAATGGCACACAGGCTGTATCAGACCATTACAGATATCGACTTTACAGACAAAAGCAGTAAGGCAATTCTGAGGATTGTGCTTGTGAACTTTATCATTCTGGCAGTGACGAGTATTTTCTGGTTTTATGGAATTATGGCACTGATCATATATTCGGTAATTCTATACTTTATTTGAAGAAATATTTTAATGAAATAAAGAAAACTATCACAGACTGTTAGAAGCGACAAATGAGATTGCCGATGGAAATCTGGATGTGGAGATTGATGAAAATCTGGGGGTGTTCGAGCCGTTTAAAGAAGAGATTGAGAAGATACAGACCGGATTCAAGAAAGCGGTAGATGAAGAAGTGAAAAGCCAGCGGATGAAGACCGAACTGGTGACGAATGTCTCGCATGACCTGAAGACTCCATTGACTGCGATTATCACCTATGTGAATCTGCTGAAGATGGAACATGATCCGGAAAGACAGAAAGAATACATTGATGTACTGGATAGAAAATCACTCCGGTTAAAAGCATTGATTGAAGATTTGTTTGAAATCAGTAAAGCGAGCAGCCGTTCGGTGAACCTGAATATTATCGAGATGGATATTGTGAATCTTTTTAAACAGGTGAAACTAGAAATGGAAGAAAAGATTACGGAAGCGAATCTGGATTTCCGTCTGGATATTTCGGAGGAGAAAGTGATCGTGGCGCTGGATGGACAGAAGACATACCGGATATTCGAGAATCTGATCGGAAATGCAGTGAAATATGCAATGCCTCATACAAGAGTATACGTGAAGATTGCTGCGGAAGAGGGTGAGGCGGTATTCCGGATGAAGAATGTATCGGCCACCGAGCTTACATTTAATCCGGAAGAGATTACGGAGCGTTTTGTCAGAGGCGATTCGGCAAGAAATACCGAAGGATCCGGACTCGGACTTGCAATTGTTAAGAGCTTTGTGGAAATTCAGAAAGGAAAGTTCTGGATCGAGACGGAAGCAGATCTTTTTAAAGCAGAGATCCGATGGAAACTGGTTGACAAAAAAGATGATATCGCATAATATATATTCTATATGAGAAAGACTTTGAACGGAAAGAGTAGCAGATGCGTTGTGTCGAAAGAGAGAAACTGTCACCGGCTGAAAGCAGTTTCCGATTACAGCTTTTGTGAAGTGCGTCCGGGAGTCGGTCCGGTGAGAAAGAAGGATAACATCATAGCCGGATCCGGGATTACACACGTTACGTGTACTGAGAGAAGAATGCGGGTAATAGAACTGTATTCTTTAAAAAGAGTGGAACCGCGGATATACTTCGTCTCTTGTGTAAAGCAGGAGACTGGAGTTTTTTTGTACCAAAGCATACAGAACAGGCGGTAAACTTATAAAAAGGAGAGATCATAGATGGGCATCATATCATATGTCAATGAAGAAATTCAGGTGATACGGGAACGGGATCCTGCGATCAAGTCGAATATGGAAGTATTCCTGTATTCTAGTTTCAAAGCAATTCTTCATTACAGAATCGCACATAAGCTCTATCTGAAGAAACATTATTTTCTTGCCAGATGGGTATCGCAACGGGCAGTAAGAAAGACCGGAATCGAGATCCATCCGGGGGCAACAATAGGAAAAGGATTATTTATCGACCACGGAAGCGGAGTGATCATCGGAGAGACTGCGGAACTGGGAGATAATATTACCTTGTATCAAGGAGTCACACTTGGAGGAACCGGAAAAGAACAAGGCAAGAGACATCCGACCCTGAGAGATAACGTTATGGTGAGTGCAGGAGCAAAGGTTCTTGGTTCATTTACCATCGGAGAAAATTCCAAGATTGGAGCGGGATCGGTAGTACTGGAAGAAGTACCGCCGAATTGTACAGTTGTAGGTGTGCCGGGCAGAGTGGTTAAGATGAATGATGAGAAGATACCGAGACTCGATATGGATCAGGTGCATCTGCCGGATCCGATTTCAAATGATATCAGAGAACTGCAGGCAGATAACATAAGAATGCACAGACAGATCCAGGAGATGGAGAAACGCATGCAATGTTTAAAAGAGAATCCGATACCGGAAGAAAAAGAGGAGGAGAACGCGAAAAATGAAGATTTTTAATACAATGACAAAGAAAAAAGAAGAATTTATACCTTTGGAAGAAGGAAAGGTAAAGATGTATGTATGCGGGCCTACCGTATATAACTTTATCCATATTGGAAATGCCAGACCAATGATCGTATTCGACACGGTCAGAAGATATTTTGAATACAAAGGATATGATGTGAATTATGTATCCAACTTTACAGACGTAGACGATAAGATCATCAAAAAAAGCCATCGAAGAAGGGGTGACAGCCGATGAGATTTCCAAACGTTACATTGCAGAGTGTAAAAAAGATATGGACGGTATGAATATCAAACCGGCAACCAAGAATCCGCTTGCGACGGAAGAAATCTGCGGTATGGTAGATATGATCCAGACGTTGATTGATAAAGGATTTGCATATGAGAAGAATGGTACCGTATATTACAGTACAAGAAAGTTCAAAGATTACGGTAAGCTTTCGCACAAGAATCTGGATGATCTTCGTTCGGGTGAACGTTCCCTTCTGGTATCCGGAGAAGATGAGAAAGAAGATCCACTGGATTTCGTGCTCTGGAAACCGAAAAAAGAAGGAGAGCCAGCATGGGAGTCTCCGTGGAGCGAGGGACGTCCGGGATGGCACATCGAGTGCTCAGAGATGTCTAAGAAATATCTCGGAGAGCAGATCGACATTCATGCCGGCGGAGAAGATCTTGTATTCCCACATCATGAAAATGAGATTGCGCAGAGTGAGGCTGCAAATGGCAAGGAATTTGCAAAATACTGGATGCACAATGCATTCCTTAATATTGACAACAGGAAGATGAGTAAGTCGCTTGGCAATTTCCGTACGGTACGTGAGATCAGCGAACAGTATGATCTGCAGATACTGCGTTTCTTCATGCTGAGTGCACACTACAGAAGCCCGCTGAACTTCAGTGCAGACCTAATGGAAGCATCCAAGAATGGTCTGGAGCGTATCGTAAATGCAGCAGATAATCTGAAGTTCCTTATGGGAAATGCAAAAGCAGAAGCAATCACAGATGCAGAAGCAGAAAACTATGCAAAAACAGAAGAGTTTGTTGCAGGATTTGAAAAGGCAATGGACGATGACTTCAATACAGCAGATGCCGTAGCGGCAATCTTTGATCTTGTAAAATATATCAATACAACGGCCGGTGCAGAAAGTTCCAAAGAATATCTTCAGAAATTATTCGATTTGCTTGTGAAGTTAACAGGAGTTCTGGGACTGATCGTAGATAAGAAAGAAGAGATCCTGGACGAAGACATCGAGAAACTGATCGAGGAGCGTCAGGCAGCACGTAAGGCTAAAGACTTTGCAAGAGCCGATGCAATCCGTGATGAACTGTTAGAGAAGGGTATCATCTTAAAGGATACCAGAGAAGGAGTACAATGGAAAAGAGTGTAGAGTGGGAATTTGACACTTATATGCAGGAGATTTTCCAGATGAAAGAGGTGGATATCAAAGAATATTCACCTCTTACTTTGGCATATATCGGAGACTGCATTTATGATCTGATCATCAAAACGCTGGTGATCAATGAAGGAAACCGTCAGGTACAGAAACTGCACCAGAAGACCAGCTCTTATGTACAGGCATCCGCACAGTCGAAAATGATGCGTACGATGCAGGAATATCTGACAGAAGAAGAGCATGCCATCTATAAAAGAGGCCGCAATGCCAAGAGTGTATCGCCGGCGAAGAACCAGTCGATCACAGATTACAGACGTGCGACGGGATTCGAAGCCCTGCTTGGTTATCTGTATCTGAAAAAAGAGTGGAAAAGAATGCTGGAACTGGTTAAAATAGGTCTGGACAGTATCAAAGAACAATAAGGAGTGTCGAATATGAGTCACGATAAGAATGTACATGATAAGAAGATGCACGATAAAAAATCGTATGATAAGAAAGAAAATGAAAATATCATAGAAGGAAGGAATGCCGTCATGGAAGCATTTCGTTCCGGAAAACCGGTAGACAAGCTGTATGTACTGGACGGATGTCAGGACGGCGCAGTCAGATCCATCATCCGTGAGGCAAGAAAGCATGACACGATCCTGAACTTCGTGGAAAAGGACCGCTTAAACCAGTTGTCAGAGACCGGAAAACACCAGGGTGTGATCGCAAGTGTTGCCGCATATGAGTATGCAGAAGTAGAAGATATGTTAAAGCTTGCAGAAGAAAAAGGGGAAGATCCGTTCCTGATCATTTTGGATAATATCGAAGATCCGCACAATCTTGGTGCGATCATCCGTACCGCAAATCAGGCAGGTGCACATGGCGTGATCATTCCGAAGAGACGTGCAGTCGGACTGACGGCAACTGTGGCAAGAACTTCCGCAGGTGCGCTGAATTATACGCCGGTTGCAAAAGTAACGAATCTGGTAAAGACGATGGAAGATCTGAAGAAGAAGGGCCTGTGGTTTGTGTGTGCCGATATGGACGGAGATGTCATGTATGATGTCAATATGAAGGGGCCGATCGGTCTGGTGATCGGTAATGAAGGCGAAGGCGTGGGACGTCTGGTAAAAGACACCTGTGACTTTACTGCAAGAATTCCGATGAAGGGGGATATCGATTCCCTGAATGCATCGGTGGCAGCGGGCGTGCTTGCATATGAGATTGTGAGACAGAGGAGTGTATGACAGAGTATAAAAAAATTAACAGATGAAGAACTGATACGCAGACTTCGGATGGGAGAAACGGGAATCATCGATTATCTGATGGAAAAATATAAGAATCTGGTCAGAAAAGAAGCCAATGCAATGTATCTGCTCGGCGGAGAGACAGACGACCTGATCCAGGAGGGAATGATTGGACTCTTTAAAGCGGTTCAGGACTACGATGTGGATCAGGAAGCTTCTTTCTTCAGTTTTGCAAGACTGTGTGTGACGAGACAGCTCTATTCGGCAATCGAAGCTTCGAACAGAAAGAAACACAGCCCGCTTAACAGTTATATTTCTTTGTATGAAAGAGAAGATGGCGAAGGTTCTCTGATCGATACGATGGAATCCGGACATGAGACGAATCCGGAAGAACTACTTGTCAGTCAGGAACACGCAAAGTCACTGGAAGAACGTCTGGAAAAAGATTTAAGTGAACTGGAACGCAGAGTCCTGTATCTTCATCTGATGGGAACGGATTATAAGACGATCGCAAAGCTGCTGGACCGGAGTCCGAAGACGATTGATAATGCACTTCAGAGAATCAAGGGGAAGATGCAGAAGATTCTGGAAAAGGAAAAATAGATATAATTAAAATACGATATGTCAAGAAGAAAAAAGTGTATATTTTGTAGAGTTTTTTGTATGTACAGGAAAATTACAGATTCTTATAATGATATATGCAGTAAAGGTAAAAATAGGAGGTATCGTAATGACAAAGAAAATATTAATCACCGGAGGCGCCGGTTATATCGGAAGTCACACAGCACTGGAACTTTTGAATGAAGGATATGAAGTTGTTGTATATGACAATCTGTGCAATTCATCAAAAGAATCTTTAAAGAGAGTAGAAGAGCTTTCTGGAAAGCACATTACATTTTATGAAGGAGATGTAATGGATGAAACTGCATTGAAGGCAATGATGGAAAAAGAGGGTGTAGATGCGGTGATTCACTGTGCAGCATTGAAGGCAGTCGGAGAATCTGTACAGAAGCCATTAGAGTATTACCGTAATAATATAACAGGAACCTTGACACTTATGGATGTTATGAAACAGACAGGTGTTAAGAATATCGTATTCAGTTCATCTGCAACTGTATACGGAAGTCCGGAGGAGATGCCGATTACAGAGGAGTGCCCGAAGGGACAGTGCACGAATCCTTACGGATGGACAAAATCCATGATGGAACAGATCATGACGGATGTACAGAAGGCCAATCCAGATATGAATGTTATTCTTCTTCGCTATTTCAACCCGGTAGGAGCACATGAAAGTGGACGTATCGGAGAGGATCCGAAGGGAATCCCGAACAACCTGATGCCATATATTTCACAGGTGGCAGTAGGAAAGCTTGAAAAACTCGGCGTATTCGGAGATGACTATGACACACCGGACGGAACTGGAGTCCGTGACTACATTCATGTAGTAGATCTTGCAAAAGGACACGTAAAAGCAATTAACTATATCTTCAGCAATCCGGGACTTGATGTGATCAATCTTGGAACGGGTGTTGGATATTCCGTGCTTGATATGGTAAAAGCATTCGGCAAAGCATGTGGAAAAGAGATTCCATATGAGATCAAACCAAGAAGAGCCGGAGATATCGCGATGTGTTATGCAGATCCTGCCAAGGCAGCAAGAGTGCTTGGCTGGAAGGCTGAAAAAGGGCTGGATGAGATGTGTGCCGATACATGGAGATGGCAGTCACAGAATCCAAACGGATATGAAAAATAGAAATTTTTAATAAGTTGGAAATACAATTTATATGCAGGGCAGTCTTTTCGCAGGCTGCCCTGTTTTTATTGCCATGTATTCGTAAGGAGCTGCCAGTGGCAGGTCCTGTAGATATCAAAGTATGCAAGAGAAGTTGCTGGTGGCAGGTTCGGTAGATACCAAATAGAAATTCATATTTTTTGAATAGAATATCAAATGTTCATATGCATTCCCAAATGTTAAAATTTATTCATGCTAAAGAGCTGTGCAGAAAAAAATGTAAGAAGGAGTAAAGAGGAATGGAAAATAACAGTAAGAGCAGTGTAGTATACCAGGGAAAGATTCCCGGAAGAGTAAAGTATACATTTGCATTTGGGGCATTGGGTAAGGATTTGATTTATGGAATGATCGCAACATTTTCGATGATCTATTTTACAGATATCATTAAAGTTGCACCGGCGTTTATTGGAACGATGTTCTTCGTGGCGAAGATCTGGGATGCCTTCAATGATCTGTTCATGGGAATGATCGTGGATAATACGAGAAGCCGTTTTGGAAAGTTTGTTCCGTGGCTTGTAATCGGAACGCTGATCAATGCGTTCGTATTTGTAACTTGTATTTACAGATTTTCATCTGACAGGTGTGAAGCTTTGCGTCTTTGCGACGGTTGTATATATTTTATGGGGAATGACTTATACCATCATGGATATTCCATACTGGTCAGTGATTCCGAATCTGACTTCTGATCCACAGGAACGTGAAAAAGTATCGGTATTGCCAAGAATTTTTGCAAGTATCGGACAGTCACTGATCATTGCAGGCTTCGGTGTGCAGATTATTAAAGGACTTGGTGGTGATTACACAGGATATCACAGATTTGCACTGATCATTGCAGCAACATTTATTTTTACAATGGCTGTATGTGTGATCAATCTGCCGAAGATCCAGCATGATGTTGAGGAAAAGGACAAGATGAAATTCAAAGATATCTTTACTGTCATTAAGAAGAATGATCAGTTAAGATGGGCAGTATTACTGATTCTTTTATATAACGTGGCAATTCAGGCAATCATGGGAGTTGCAACTTATTACTTCAGTTATGTATGTAATAATGCGGGAATGTTATCTGCATTTATGATCAGTGCATCGGTTGCAGAAGTAGTCGGACTTCTGATCTTTCCGAAGGTAACAAAGGTGTTATCCAGAAAGAAAGCGTTCCTGATGGCATGTGTACTCCCGCCAATCGGGTTGATCTTATTACTGATCGTTGGTATTGCATGCCCGAATAACATTGCGCTGACAGCAGTTGCAGGTGTGATCGTTAAGACAGGAACCGGTCTGGAACTTGGATGTGCGACAGTATTCCTTGCAGATGTTGTTGATTATGGTGAGTATGTTCTTGGAACGAGAAATGAAGGAGTGGTATTCTCTTTACAGACACTGATCGTAAAACTGACCGCAGCATTTACTTCACTGGCAATCGGATTTGTACTGGAACTTACCGGATATGTACCGAATGCAGTACAGTCGCTGTCAACACAGAATTCTATCCGTGTATTGATGTGTATCGTACCGACAATCGGAGTCATTCTGGCATACATCGTATATAAGAACAAATATAAATTAAGCGATGAATTTATGAAAAAGTAGTGGCTAAGATTAATGGCTCCGGAGAGGAAGCATAAAAGGCGAAATACATAATCATAAGGCAAGCTGGATTTTAAATTAAAATCGGCTTGCCTTATTGCTGTATACGCAGGTACATTATATAATCTAAGAATACTTAACAGGTTACAAAAGCAACAGTAAATAAATACATTGATTGAGAAGAAACAGAAGAAAGACATGAAAAATAGGTTGGAAAATGGAGAGGAACCGTGAGGATATTTAGTATTATTCTGGCAGACGATGAACAGCAGATCCTGTATGGAATGAAAAAAGGAATTGAATGGGAAAAACTTGGATTTCGTGTGGCCGGAGTGGCACAGAATGGGAAAGAAGCATTGGAACTGATGGAAGAGGTGCATCCGGATCTGGTGATCAGTGATATTAAGATGCCATTTATGGATGGACTGGAACTGGCAAAGCATATCCATGAGGATTATATGAACACGAAAGTAATCTTATTCTCCGGATGGGATGATTTTGAATATGCAAGACTCGCAATCAGTTATGGGGTATCGGAATATATTATGAAACCCATCAACTATGAGGAGATGCAGAATCTTCTTATGAAGATGCACGAAGAACTCGATAAAGAATACAATGAAAAATGAACCGTGCCCGGTTGGAACATGCCTATATGGAGAGCCTTCCGCTTTTGCGGCAACAGTTTTTTACTCGCCTGGTAACAGAAAAAATGAATAAAAATGAGTTGCAAAGTCAGATTGATAATCTGAAGCTGGAATTTACAGATGCAGTATATTCGGTTGTTGCCATGAAAGTGGGCAGAGGGGATGAAAAGGATGTACTGAGCGAACTGGCAGTGAAGCAGACCATAAAAGAGGCATTGGAAAAGATCACACGTGTATACGAATTTGGTATGAGTGATAATGAGATATTCATTCTGGGCAGTAATAAAAAACATGATGTCGGAAGAATCACAAGGACGATTGATGAAGCAGTTGTTTTGATCGAACGTATTTTCCAAAGCAGGATTTCCTGCGGAATCAGTGTCAGCAGGGAGAAAATTGAGGATATGCCGTCATTGTATGAACAGGCACTTGAGGCACTGGATTACAATCTGGTAACGGTAGAAGAAAGTTATACGTATTATAATGACATCATGCCGGTGCAGGATGTCAAAGAAGACTGGAATACAAAAGTAGAGAATATAGGGAAAAATATCACACATTATACGGAAGAAGAGTTAAAAAGTCAGGTGGAAAGTCTGCTTGCATGGCTTCATAGGAGACAGTATTCGTTAAACGAATATCAGGTTCTGATCCTGGAAATTTCATTTTCATTCTCTAGATTTTACAAAAAATATCAGATCACATCGGATATGGAATTTGCAGGAACGAAGAAAATGGCAGTGAAGATTCTCTCGTTAAGTACAGGGGAAGAGCTGGATCACTGGCTGGTCAATTACTGTGAACTGATCCGGTCGCTGATTCAGAAAAAACAGATTGATAATAATGTCATCCTGGCGGAACATGCGCGCAAGATCGTAGAAGAGAGGTTTCCGGATCCTGACTTAAGTGTAGAGACCGTGTGTGGGGAGCTTCATGTCAGTTCATCGTATTTTTCGAAAATCTTCAAACAGGAAACAGGTGGAACATTTGTGAACTATCTGACCGGACGTCGGATGGAAGAGGCGAAAAAACTGCTTTTACAGACAGATTATAAGAGTCAGGTGATCGGAAATATGGTGGGATATCCGGAGCCGAATTATTTCAGCTATGTATTTAAGAAAAATTGTGGAATGTCTCCGGTAAAATACAGAAAACAGGGGGGAGATGCGGATGAAGGATAAAAAAGTAAGTATCCGTATTGTGTTCCCGTTCGTGATGTCTGTTTCCATTGCGGTCTGTATTATAAGCTGTATGTTTTGTTTTCGCATTATTTTTCGGGATATTTCCAAAGAGATACTATTGAGAAAGTATCAAAACAGAAAAAAACGCTGTCCCAGGATTTAGAAGCGGAGATAGAGAATATCAATGAACTGATCAACTCGATTTATTATCAGGATATCCGGACCTATGATACGGCAACAGAAATGTTTCAAAGAGAAATGGAACAACGTATGGTGCGGGAATCAGAGGTGCTTTATAGCGCTGCAATTTACGATGCATATGGAAGCAGTCTGTGGCATTCGGAAAAATTACCGGACAGGAATAAAGCGGAGGTAAAACAGGAAGACTGGTTTCAAAATGCACAAAAGAATATAGAGACGATTCATTACGGAGAGAAGAAACTTGTACAACCAGACAAGGCAAGATACGTTTATGAAATCAGCCGTTACATAGAATATGTGGAAAATGGCAATATGAAGTCTGGAGTACTGCTTCTGGAGTATTATACGGATTCGATAGATGAGGTATTGTTGCATTATAAGAGTCAAAAATCGGCATACTGTTACCTTCTGGATACAAACCGGCGATTACTGTATCATCCATTTGAAAAAGAGATCGTTTCGGGAATGTATCAGGAAAAAACGGTGAAAGAGGCAATGGCCTGCAAGAATTATAAAATAGAAGAGCAGAGCGGAGGAAAATGGCTGATTGAGCGCCAGCAGATTGGATATACCGGATGGAATGTGGTACTCGTAAACTCGATGTCCAGTCTGGATTTTGAAAGTTATAATCTGCACTATGTTGCATGGTTTACTCTGCTGCTGGTTGGCGTGATATTAATTTTCCTGGATATTTTACTTTTTAGAAGCTTTACGGATCCGGTTTATCGTCTGCTTCAGACGATGCAGGAATTTGGAAAAGGCAATTATGATATTAAGGCAAAAGAAGAGGGAATCGGAGAACTGAAAAATCTCAGCGCACATTTTAATATCATGGCAGATAAGCTGCAGGAACAGATGGAAGAAATCCGAAGGAACGAACGCGAGCGTCAGCAGATGGAGAAGAAGTTACTGCAGTCTCAGATTAATCCACATTTTCTGTATAACACATTGGACTCGATCATCTGGATGATACGAAGTGAGGAATATGAAGGGGCAGGAAAGATGGTATCTCTGCTTGCAAAGTTTTTCCGTATCTCTCTAAGTCAGGGAAAAGATATGATTCCGTTGGAGAAAGAATTGGAACATGCATCTAGTTATCTCGCAATTCAGAATATCCGATTTAAGGATAAATTTGAATTTCAGATAGAGGCAGATCCGGCATTGTTAAAATACTTGTGTCCGAAATTGTCCATTCAGCCGCTGCTTGAAAATGCGATTTATCATGGCATGGAGGGAATGTATGAGGACGGAGAGATTACCATCCGGATCTATGATAGGGATGGAGATATTGGAATTGATGTAGCAGATAACGGACCTGGAATGACACAGGAAACCATAGATCATATCATGCACAACAAAGTAATTTCGAGCAAACGCGGATCGGGGATTGGTGTGCGGAATGTAAACGAACGGATCCAGCTGATCTACGGAGAGGATTATGGCGTAATCATCACGAGCGAACTGGATGAAGGAACGACAGCGACCATTACAATTCCAAAGATGGAGGAAACCGATGATGCAAGGTAGAAAAAAACATATATTGCTGATCCTTTTACTTCTTTTGATCGCATTTGTATCCATGCAGATGATGGCAGGCCAGAATTACACAGAGGAAAAGATGAGGATTACGGTGATCTTACCGAAAGACAGTCAGAATGAGCTGTATGGCCTGTTGGATGGAATACGGGACCAGGCTTATGATGACCATGTGAAATTGGATGTATGGTATAAAAGCAGACTGACGGAAAAGCGTTGGATGAACTTGTGAAAGAAGAAATGGAGAATGGCTCTGAAGGGATCCTTCTTGTATATCCGGAAATGTATCTGGAGAAAAAGGAAGGCGGTTATAAGAAAAATAATCTTCTGGCAGTGACAGATACGATGCAGAGTGAGTTTAAGTATTATGCAGCTACTTTAAAAAGTAAGAAAGAACAATATCGTCTGCCGGTAGAAGATGCAGTGCTGGAGCAGGTGAGAAATGGGGAAAAACCATTCATTTATGTAGAAAATACATACAGACTTGGCTATGAAAGCATGCAGATGTTAGAAAAGAAAGGAAAGACAAAAGATATGAAGAATATTTGTCTGAAGCCGGTAAGACTGGA
>ENA-OQED01000555-OQED01000555.1-human-gut-metagenome-genome-assembly--contig:-NODE-555-length-14557-cov-0.961816_pt1 | contig 14557 bp, 20 predicted proteins | sample MGYA00242790_ERZ504625 | MGnify/ENA primary metagenome ERZ504625 (study PRJEB26092, sample SAMD00036345) | human gut metagenome | host: Homo sapiens | study: EMG produced TPA metagenomics assembly of...
AGTAGAACAGGGTCAACCCTCCGTTGAAAATGGTTCTGGAAGTGTTGGAGGAAGTATGGTCCCGTTGTCTGCTAGGATGATCGTGAACCCGGTCTCTACAATATCCACGATCACTTCGGACAGTCCGACGATCGGTGCAAGTTCAATGGAACCATTTAACTTAATGATCTCTACAGTCTGATGCTTCGTGTTATAGAAATAATCTTTTGCAATATTCGGATATTTTGTTGCTACCCGGATCAGTTCATGATGCTGCAGAAGTGGTGCGGCATCTTTGTATCCGCATACACACATCTTACATTTTCCATATCCAAGATCCAGTACTTCATGTACCTTACGTCCTTCTTCCAGGATTGTATCTTTCCCAACGACTCCGATATCCGCTGCGCCATATTCTACATATGTCGGAACATCCGGTCCTTTTGCAAGAAAGAAACGGAGTTTCAATTCTTCATTGGTGAAAATCAGCTTCCTGGAATCTTTATCTTTCATCTCTTCACAGGTAATCCCGATTTTCTCAAATAATTCTAATGTCTGTTTTGCCAGACGTCCTTTTCCCAGGGCAAATGTCAGGTATCTCATAATGTCTAACTCCTATCTGTACTATTCACGATCTTCTGCTCTCCGGTAACGAGATTGACCATCGTTACTTCTCCGGTCTCCTCGATATATACCAGACTTCCGGCATAATAATCATTTCCGTAACGGATATAATCTTCCAATCCACTGTTTTCATCCTTCTTCAGAAGTTCTGCATTCTTGGCTTTTCTACGGAAATCCTTCGCAAGGCGGATTGCTTCAAGCTGTCTTCCTTCCGCATATATGATGATCGTATTCTTTCTTGGATATACGATGCGGATCTTCTGACGGGTCAGTGCACTCACCAGTTCATCAATTACAATCGCAAAACCGATAGATGGTGATTTCTTACCGAACTTTTCAATCAGATGGTCATAACGTCCACCCTTTACAACTGCATCCCCGGTTCCGTAAGTATAACCACGGAACACGATTCCTGTATAGTATCCATAGGTTCCTGTCATGCTCAGGTCAAAAGTGACAAATTTTTCCACTCCGTAATAGCGCAGGATGTGGTATATCTTCTCCAGACGTCTGATTGCCATCACACCTTTGGAGTTCGGCGCAAGGTTTTCCGCTTTTTCCAGGATATCAATTCCTCCGATCAGTTCATTCAATGCTGAAAATGCTTCTTTGGAGCTTCTCTTTGCCTGAATACTGTCCAGAAATTCTTCTACACCGAAGTAATTGCGGTTCACCGATCAGTTCTCTTACCCTTTCTTCCGCCTCTTCATCCAGACTTGCGTCTTCGATCAGACTCTGGAAGAAATCAACATTACCAACACAGAGCTGGAATTCTTTCAGCCCGATCGTCAACATAGATTCAATCACCAGGGCAAGCATCTCTGCATCTGCCTCTACCGAATCATCCCCGACAAATTCTGCTCCCATCTGCGTCGTCTCTCTTAAGCGTCCCTGATAACTGGAATGGTTCACAAATGTATTGCCTGTATAACACAGACGGATCGGAAGATTTTCATCTTTAAATAAAGTTGCCGATGCTCTTGCAATAGACGGGGTAATATCGGGTCTTAAGACAAGTGTATTGCCATCTTTGTCAAAAAATTTATACAGATCGTTGGCCGGTGTCGTTCCAATCTCCTCGCGGAACACATCAAAATATTCAATCGTTGGAGTCTGGATATCATGATATCCATATAAATGAAATACTTTTTTCAATCTGCTTTCCAACGCAAGTTTTTTTCCGCATTCTACGTTGTATATATCCCGTACTCCTTCCGGAGTGTGTAATTTTTTCTTCATATGTCCTCCAGGTAGTAATATTTTTCTTCCAGCACTTTAGTGTGCTACCATGTTAAAAAATCACTTTGCATTATACGCAGTTTCATTCCGTTTTGTCAAGCTCATCACGAAGTTCCAGATCGAGATTCAAGGCATCCAGGTATGGAACATAACATCCATGGAAGAATTTCATAAAAAACCGTTCGTCCAGTTCCTCAAAACGGAAGCTTTTTCTTCCTCCGTTCTGTGCACGCATCCAGAACCTGTACAGTTCCTCAAAACGCATATAATATAAGATATTTCTAGATGAATAATAAATCAGGACAAATGCAACCCCCTGCTGCTTTTCAAAATTCTTCATAAATTCCACCTGATGTTCATGAATATTCTGAAGCGGAAATGTCTCTGCCACACATTCCTTCGCATCAAAACACACCGGAATCCCCTGCACTGCACCGATATAATCGATCGTACTGCGCTGATCAAAATAAGCCAGCGTGATCTGTCTGTGTTCTTTATCCATACGTACCGGCGTGATCGGGGTCGGGATCTTCTGCATCAGTGCCAGATTCTTTTCCAGATACCACTCATTGGTACGATTCACCATATCTTCTAATGTAGAACCTCTAAGGCCTCTTGAGTTCCATGTTCCCATGCCGTCTCCTTTATCAGTTTCCAGAATGTCTCCGGAACTTTTGCGTAAAATGTCTTTTCAGAAAGATTCTCCAGTTCTTTTTTCATACCGGGCATTGTAAGCTGATAGGCATGCAATACCTGGTCTTTAATCTTCCATTCTTTTTTATAACGGTCATTCCATTTCTTAGAACCGTATTTATAATCTCCGAGAAGCGGATGTCCGGTGCCTGCCAGATGTGCACGAATCTGATGGGTACGTCCGGTGATCAGATGTACTTTCAGAAGCGTCATCTCCTGATTCCATGCGATTGGAAGATATTCCGTCTCGATCGGCAGGCCATTCGCCTCTTTTGAAGAAGTTCCATTTGAAAAACTGACGCGGTTCGTCTTCTCATCTTTCACAAGATATCCACTGATATGTGCCGGTTCCGTGATCCTGCCTTTTACGATACAGAGATAATACTTTTTCAGCGTACGTTCTTTGAATAATTCTCCCATTTGCTGCAGGCCTGCAAGACTCTTTCCCGCAACGATCAACCCGCTGGTATTCCGGTCAAGACGGTTGCAGATGGACGGGCGGAAAGTCTGAAGATTCTCCTTTGTCAGCTGTCCGGATTCCAAAAGATATGCTGTCACATTCTCTACCACTGATACATCTGTCTCCTTCGCTTTCTGCGACAACATCCCCGACGGCTTGTTAATAAATATCACATTCTGATCTTCATAGATCACATCCAGCTTTACCGTATTCTTTATGTTTTCTTCTACTGTCTTTCCCGCCGCCTGAAATTTGGCAATTGTATCATCCGCCAGGAACAGTTTCACACTATCTCCCTTTCTCAGATGTTCATTTCCGGTCGCTTTCTTTCCGTTCAGCACAATATTCTTTTTACGCAGCATTTTATAAATAAAGCTTCCAGGCGCTTCACTCAAATATTTGCGCAACAGCTTATCCAGGCGCTGTCCCGCCTCATTGTCATGAATGATCAGTTCTTTCATATACTCTTCTAACTCCCGCTAATCTTCTACATGGAAATGTTTAAGATAATCTTCCGGATCTTTTTTTCTCTCCGTAAAGATTCTTTCTGTTCTACTTCTGCCATATTATTCATGCCCTCCGCACGCGATAAAAATGCAGTATAGTCATGGAAAATCTTCACCGTCATCTTATCATAATGATTGTCTTTCAAAATGTCTTTGATATGACGGGCAAGTGCTGTCTCATCGGTCTTCGGATTGCTGGCATATCCGCAGACAATGTGTCCGGATACTACCACAGCATCCAGCGGCATGATCTTCTGTGAACTGGTAATGATCATATCATATGCCTTCAGTATCAGAGGTGCTTTTTCCTCCAGTTCCTGATATTTTGCTTCTTCGATACTCTCGTAAGGTGCCATTGTGATAAATTCAACCAGCATCTTTGCTGCCGGAAGGCATCCGACTACCGCTACAACGGTAAGCAGATTCAGTCTGGATCCGGTCTGAATATATCCGGTTACAAAGATTGCGATCACAATTACAAATTCCACAACTGCTCCCAGAAGGTATTTCTGTTTTTTCGCCTTTATATATCCCGGCTGTCCTTTTTCTGTTTTCATATTGCCTGTCCTTTTCTTATTCTGTATTATTGATCTTCATCATTCCCCATACAAGCAGGCGGTCCGGAAGGATCTTGGAAAGGATTCTGGATCCTTTCATAGCTGCTCCGTATACCGAAATGCTTCTTCCATGTACACTGTCTGTAAGTGCCTGCGTTACCACTGCCTCCGGTTCGGCACAGAATGCTTCTTTTTTACTCACTGCAAGCGTTCCTGCCCGGTCAAAGAATTCTGTATGTACCGGTCCCGGACACACCGCAGTTACCAGGATCCCCTGTTTCTTTAATTCTGCCGCCAGTCCCTGCGAGAAACGCAGCACATATGCTTTGGAGGCTGCATATACGCAGAAGCCCGGCTGTGCACAGAACGCAGCCGCCGAGGCAAGATTAATGATCCGGCTGCCTTTTGACAGATATGGAAGACAGATCCCTGTCATTTTAGTGAGTGCCGTGCAGTTCAGATCAACCATACCGCACTGCTCATTTAGATCTATGCTTGCGACTCTGCCGATCTTGCCATATCCCGCTGCATTCACAAGCATCCCTTACATCCGCCTGCCGGCGTTCCAGTTCTTTTTGTATTTTTTCGAATATATAGTTTCTCTGCATATCCCCGTCGAAGATTCTGACCGGGATTTTCACCTGTTCCTGCAGACTTTTCAGACGATCCGTTCGTCTTGCCACAACCCATAATTCATCCAGATTCTTATATAGCCGTGGGATCTGAAGCACGAATTCTCTTCCCATTCCAGACGATGCTCCTGTAACGATCGCTATTTTCAACTTTAACACCTCTTTGCATCTGTATGTTGGTTTCTTTGTCTTGTTATTTCTTTTTATGCACATTCCGGATCGATTTCTTTTTCTGTCTGTTTCCCTGTGAAGAATGGTTTCCCTGCGAAACACGCTTTCTGGCATTTTCCTTTCTCGGACGTATCAGACAGTGTTTGTCAAATCCTACCAGATCCATCCGGTGTGCCTTCTTCAGTGCCTCCATGACCAGATCATAATTCTTCGGATCCCGGTACTGGATCAGAGCTCTCTGCATTGCCTTTTCATGCGGATTCTTCGGCACATAGACCGGCTGCATCGTTCTTGGATCCACGCCTGTATAATACATACACGTCGAGATCGTTGACGGTGTCGGATAGAAATCCTGTACCTGTTCCGGCATATATCCAAGATCCCGGATATGCTCTGCAAGTTCTACCGCATCTTTCATTCTGGATCCCGGATGCGAAGACATCAGATACGGCACAAGATACTGATCTTTGTGGATCTTCTGATTCATCTTATTGTACTTTTTCACAAATTCCTGATATACACTGTTCTCTGGTTTTCCCATCAGTGTAAGAACATCATCCGATACATGCTCCGGTGCAACCTTTAACTGTCCGCTTACATGATAACGGCAGAGTTCCTCCAGAAATGCATCACTTTTATCCGCAACAACATAATCGAACCGGATTCCCGAACGGATGAATACCTTCTTCACTTTTGGAATGTCACGCAGTTCTTTCAGAAGTTTGATATAGTCTCTGTGATCTACTTTCAGATTCGGACACGGCTTCGGGAACAGGCACTGGCGGTTCTTACACACGCCACGTGTAAGCTGTTTTTCGCAGGATGGCTGGCGGAAGTTCGCCGTCGGACCTCCTACGTCGTGGATATAGCCTTTGAAGTCCTTTTCCTGCGTAATCATCTTCGCCTCATCTAACAGCGACTCGTGGCTTCTCACCTGCATGATCCTTCCCTGATGGAAGGTAAGTGCACAGAAGCTGCATCCGCCAAAGCAGCCACGGTTGCTGATCAGACTGAACTTGACCTCTGAGATTGCAGGTACGCCACCGTCCTTCTCATAAGAAGGATGGTAGGTACGCATATACGGCAGTCCGTAGACATCGTCCATTTCTCCTTCCGAAAGCGGAAGTGCCGGTGGATTCTGTACTACATACAGATGAGCATTATATGGCTCTACCAGCCTTTTCCCGGCAAATGGATCGGTATTGCAGTACTGTGTATAAAAGCTTCTTGCATACTCCAGCTTATCCTGCTTCATATCTTCGTATCCCGGAAGAATCTCCGCATCATAGACACTGTCCAGACTCTTCGTCTTATAAACCGTTCCAGCGATAAATGTGATATCACTGACCGCAATACCACTGTCCAGAGCTTCTGCGATCTCAATGATCGAATGTTCTCCCATTCCATAAGATATCAGATCTGCACCGGAATCCAGTAGGATCGAACGTTTTATTTGTCTGACCAGTAATCATAATGTGCCAGTCGTCTGAGACTTGCCTCGATCCCTCCGAGGATGATCGGTGTCTTCTTATATACCTGACGGATCAGGTTACTGTATACAACCGCTGCGTAATCCGGACGCTTTCCCATCACGCCTCCCTCGGCGTATAAGCATCCGTTCTGCGATGCTTTTTCGACACGGAATAATGATTCACCATCGAATCCATATTTCCCGCAGAAACAAGGAATCCCAGTCTCGGTTCTCCAAGGATCGTAATGCTGTTCTTATCTTTCCAGTCCGGCTGCGCAATAATACCGACTTTAAATCCATGTGCTTCCAGAAGTCTCGTAATGATCGCATGTCCGAAAGACGGATGGTCTACATAAGCATCTCCGGAAATATAGACAAAATCCAGCTGTTCCCATCCCCGTTCTTCCATATCCTTTTTGCAAATCGGTAAAAATTTATTTTCTGACATTCTCTATCTCCTCTTCTGTCAGCAGCCGGTATTCTCCGGGCTTCAGATTTTCATCCAGGCACAGGGTTCCCATGCGTTCTCGCTTCAGATAAGTAACTTCTTTACCCACTGCAAGGAACATCCTCTTCACCTGATGGAACTTTCCTTCATGGATCGTAAGGCGGATCTCAGATTCTTCCGCGCTCCTCATAATGTCAAGTTTTGCAGGTCTTGTCATCTCTTCTTCCTCTGCGCCGATATCGATTCCTTCTGCGAACCGCTTTACATCCTCTTCTGTAACCATTCCATCTATTTTTGCATAATAGACTTTATCCACATGCTTTTTCGGTGCCAGCAGACGATGTGCCAGATCTCCGTCATTCGTGATCAGAAGTAATCCTTCCGTATCTTTATCCAGTCGTCCGACCGGGAAAAGATCCTTTCGTTTCTTGTCTTTGATCAGATCGATCACCGTAGTATCTCTCCGGTCCTCGGTCGCCGATACCACGCCGCCCGGCTTGTTCAGCATATAATATTCATACGATACATAAGATATGTTCCGGCCACAGATCGTCACTTCATCACTGGTCTCATCAATCTTTGTATCTGCTGCTTTTACCACTGTTCCGTTAACTGCTGCTTTTCCCTGACGGATCTGCTTTTTTACCTCCTGGCGGGTTCCCACACCCATCTCTGCCAGATATTTATCCAGACGCATCATCTTAACACAGCCTCCATCCCGGCAGATATTTGTTCTTCAATGTACCATGATACCTTCCCCTCATCCAAGCGGGAACCCATCCACACATACAAGATACCAGCCTTTTGCTTTTCTCTCCGTCAGATCGTCCACATCCAGTGTCTCCCCTTTCAGGTATCGTCTGACTCGTTCATCTTCACACGGGAGATCAATGATCTGTGCATATTCGTCTTTCTTCAGACACATAGCAAATGCCTGGCTTGGTTCAAAACGGTTCTTCTTCAGTTCTCCAAGCAGCAGTCCGGTTCTTAAGAAACGGATTCCTCTCACATCCGGAAGTCCCTCCGGCATATAGTAAATGCGCTCACCATGGATATCCAGTCTGGAACCGTCCAGTTTCCAGGTTACCTGCTTCATAAACTCTTCCAGGTCGGCCGGAATCTTTCCCGCCTTCTTTTTTTGTTTTCAGTTCTTTTGCAGGCAGTGGTTCACCCTTTTGCAGAAGGGCTACATAATGGCCTTCTCCTTTCATCTTATGTGGGAAAATGCGGACTGTCTTTTTCAGTTCTTCGTCTTTTTCCTCTGTCACTTCCGGTATTCCCGGACAGAATCCCTCATAACTTTCCATCGGAAGCACATGGAATTCAGGATATTCTTTCTTCAGATGTTCAATGATACGCTCATTTTCACCCGGGTCAAATGTACACGTCGAATATAGCATAAGGCCACCCGGCTTTAACATTCTTGCTGCCTGCAGAATGATATTCCGCTGCAGATTGCTGAAGAATTCCGGACCATGTTCCTCCCATGCTTTTACCATCTTTTTATCTTTCCGGAACATTCCCTCTCCGGAACACGGTGCATCGATCAGGATCTTGTCAAAATATTCCGTAAAATAATTCTCCAGACGTCCCGGTTCCTCACTCAATACAAGGACGTTCCCGATTCCGAACACCTCTATATTCTTAAGCAGGCCCTTTGCCCTTGAGCTGCTGATATCGTTAGCGATCAGCACTCCCTCTCCCTGTAATTTTGCTCCTAATTCCGTCGCTTTTCCTCCCGGAGCTGCACATACATCCAGAACCTTGTCTCCCGGTTCTACCGGAAGGCGGTTCGCAGGTGTCATGGCACTTGGCTCCTGAAGATAATAAAGACCGGCAAAATAGTACGGATGCTTTGCAGGAGACACTTTGTCCCCGTCATAATAGAAACCATTTTCGATCCATGGAATTTTTTTAATCTCAAACGGACATATCTTTTCAAATTCTTCCACAGATATCTTACCTGTATTTACACGCATGCCATAGTATCTTGGTTCTTTATAGCAGGCAATATAGTCATCGAACTCTTCTTGCAGAAGTGCCCGCATCTTCTCCTCAAATGCTGCTGGCAGTTCCATATATTTATCCTCCGTCATCTTTTTCTTGTTCTGACTGTCTTACTGTCGTCATTATGAATGTTGTTATTATTTCCTGTTATTTGCAGTTCTTAAGTACCAGTTTCAGGAATTCCCAGCTTCTCTGCGTAGATGCAATATCCAGACGTTCATTATATGAATGAATATCCAGAACATCCGGTCCGCAAGATACACAATCCAGATCCGGCCGTTTTCCAAGGAAGATTCCGCACTCCAGTCCGCCATGGATAATGCATATCTCCGGTTCTTTTCCGTAGATTTCTTTATATGCTTCTATCATGACCGGACGGAGCTCTGACTTTGGTTTGTATTGCCATGCCTGATATGCACTGGAAATTGTTCCTGTTCCTCCGAACGCTTTTGTCACAGCATCGACTTCTTCCAATACCTGCTGCTTTCTGCTGTCCACGGCGCTTCTGATCAGGAAAGCAGCTTCCACACCGTTTTCTTTCATAGATACAACACCAAGATTTAAGGAAGTTTCTGTCGCGCCGGCAACCTTACGGCTGTATTCTTTTAATCCATTTGGCTTGCCTTCAGATATCCTACTACTTTTTTGCGTAGTATCTTTTGAGAACACTACTGTATCTGTGTTTTTTTCTGTTTCTGTTTTTACTGTCAGACCCGGTTCTTCTCCCATGAATTCCGCATTCCATACATCCTCCATATTCCGGATCATGGCCAGTATCTGTTCGGTATCTTCCGGTGCTGCTACGAGAGATGCATGTGCTTCCATTGCGATCACATTGTCTTTAGAGCCGCCGTAAATCTCACTTAAGCGGTAACTCTTTTCTTCTGCAATGTGATACAACAGACGTGCCATCATCTTATTTGCATTGCCACGCTGTCTGTGGATTTCTTCTCCGGAATGTCCTCCAAGAAGTCCCTGGATGGTAATCTTGATCTCATCACCGGATGCCGTCTCTTTTTCTACCGGAATCAGTCCCTGATAGCGGACTCCGCCCGCACATCCAACCGTCAGGGTCTTCTCTTCTTCCGAATCCAGATTGATGAGTTTTTTTCCCTTTTAGTACAGTCAGGTCGATAGCTTCCGCACCTTCCATTCCAAGTTCTTCGTCCACGGTAAATACTGCCTCAATTGGCGGATGTGGAATCTCTCTGCTATCCAGCAGTGCAAGTGCCATTGCGACAGCAACTCCGTCATCTCCCCCAAGAGTGGTATCTTTTGCCTTTAAAAATCCATCTTCCACATACAATTCCAGTCCGTCATTTTCAAAATCATGTGTGGACTCCGATGTCTTTTCACATACCATATCCATATGCCCCTGCAAGATTACAGGTTCGCTTTCCTCATATCCGGGTGTTCCTGGCTGAAATATGATTACATTATTCACTTCGTCCTGGATCACTTTCAAGTCTCTTTCTTTTGCAAATGCGACCAGATAATCACTGATGCGCTTTGTATCGCGGCTTCCTCTCGGGATTGCACTTATTTCTTCAAAAAAGCGAAAGACTTCTTTCGGTTCTAATTCATTTAATACTGCCATTTTCCTACATTCCTCCTATGTTACACTGATATCTATTATCTAACAGTCTTCATAAAAAATCAACCTTATCCATACAATGAATTAACAAGGTTCTCCGGGTGATCACATGTCCAGACATCCTGCCCTTACCATTCCGATATTGATTCTGTTTTTTAGCATGCTGTCATTTCCGCAGACAGTCTTTACCGGTGCCAGTTACGGACTTGTTCTGTGGTTCCGGCATGTCCTTCCCACATTGCTTCCTTATATGATACTGATCAATGTTCTGATCTGCACACCTGCACTTCACTGGATCTGCCGTATCACATCCACTTTTTTATGTCCGCTTCTCGGCACCTCTTATTATGGCACATTCGCAGTACTCACCGGATTCTTATGTGGATATCCGATGGGTGCGAAGACCACCTCTGATCTTCTGAATGTCAATAAAATCTCGCGTTCGGAAGCCTCTTACCTTTTATCTTTCTGCAACAATACAAGCCCTGCTTTTATCTTAAGCTATGTAGTGGCCCAAAATATGAAGGAACGTAATCTTTGCATTCCTTTTTTCCTGATTCTTACATTTACACCGCTTATGTTGAGTTTTATCTTCCGCCTCTTCTACCGCCTGCCAGAATCCTCTTGTTCCTTTCCGCAGGTAACACCCGGTTCTTTCTCCAATCCATCTGAAAGTATCTCTGACAGCTTTCTTGACCGTTGTATCTTGAATGCATTCGAATCCGTCACAAAAGTCGGAGGATATATGATGATGTTCTCTGTCCTGATACAACTGCTTGCTTCGGTTCTTCCAAACACTATCTTTTCGCTTCTTCTGTATTCCAGTCTGGAGATCAGCACCGGAATCAGACTGCTCTTTTCATCTGCGTTATATACAACTGAGAAGATTATCCTCTGCGCTTTCCTGACCTCTTTCGGCGGATGGTGTTGCATCGCCCAAACATATTCTATGATCTCCAGCAGCCAATTACCGATTCTTCCCTATATAACAGCAAAACTGGTCACCGCATTGGTAACCAGTCTTCTTATCTCCGCTTACATATATGCTATTTGATTGTATCTTAATCCAATGTATCGTCTTCCTGAATATCATAATCAGAAATCGGCATATCATCCGGATATGAATTTCCATCATCCAGATAATCATCCTGTCCGTACGTATCCTGCTCATAAGTATCCTGCGGATATTCTTCTGCCGGATATTGATCCTGCGGATACTCCTGCTGTACATTCTGTTCTGTCTCCGGCGGAACATCAAGCTCTGCTCTGTTGTTACGTACCATGTCGTAACATTCCTGAAGAGAATTTACAAGACTGTCATACTCGATGTATATGTATCCAGTGTGCGTCCGATCGCACTCTCCGCCTGAGAAAGGAGATCATCTGTATAATGAATGGCTCCGACACGGATCTGGTTTGCATCGTTCGTTGCATTGTCCAGTATCTGCTGTGCCTGTGCAGTTGCTGCGGTTACGATCTCGTTTGCCTGTGCATATGCCTGCTGCATAATCTCATGCTCACTTACCAGCTCATTTGTCTGAATCTGTGCTTCCTGGATCATGCCGTCTGCTTTTGCCTGTGCATCAGCCAGAATCGCATCCTTGTTCGCAATGATCTTCTGGTAACGCTTGATCTCATCCGGTGTTTTCATACGAAGCTCTCTTAACAGTTCGTCCATCTGATCTTTATTTACAATTATTTTTGTTGTGACAACGGCTGGAATTTACAGACTGTCGATATACTCTTCAATTTCCTCTATGATCTGCTCAATTACGGCTGCTCATAATATTTACACTCTCCTTCTATGTTTCATTTTCTCCCAGACTTTCTGCTCTATGTATTCCGGCACAAATTGGGATATATCTCCTCCGAAGGCCGCTACTTCTTTCACTGTAGTAGAGCTTAAATATGAATACTGCAGATTCGTTGTCAGAAAAACTGTCTCAACATCCGACGCAAGCTTATGATTTGTCTGCGCCATCTGTAACTCATATTCAAAATCGGTGATTGCCCGTAGTCCCCTTATTACAATCTTCGCATCCAGCTTATGGGCAAAATCCACCAGCAGTCCTTCAAATGGAATAATCTTAACATTTGCTATGTCTTTCGTTACTTCCTCTAACATTTTAACACGTTCTTCTACGGAAAACAACGGGGTTTTTGCTTTATTATTCAACACTCCGACTGTCAGTTCATCCACCATTCCGGCAGATCTTCTGATGATATCCAGATGTCCGTATGTAACCGGGTCAAAGCTTCCCGGATAGATTCCAGTTAACATATTTCTTTCCTTCCCGCAGGTTCCAAAAATACATGCTTGTTTGTTTTATATTCTTTTTCTTTGATGATGTGATATCCGAGATCTTCCGCGTAATCAAATTCTGTCTCTTTGGAAGCTTCTACAATGATGATTCCTTCCTCTGACAAAAGCGATGATTCCGCAAGATAAGTCAGCACGCTTTTTTCTAATTCATGATTATACGGTGGATCCATAAATATATAATCGAACTGCTTTTCTCCCTCTAATTTATAGAGAGCTGTCATCACATCCATCTGCATGGTCATCCCTTTTCTTTCAAAATGTGTCTTCTGAAGGTTCTCTTTGACACATGCCATAGCTTTTGGATTTTTCTCTACAAATACAGATTCCATTGCTCCCCTGCTCAGAGCTTCAATCCCGATTCCGCCGCTTCCGGCAAACAGATCCAGAAAAATGCTGTCATATAAATATGGAGCGATCATGTTAAACAATGTCTCCTTGATCCTGTCTGTCGTCGGTCTGGTATCCATGCCTTCTAACGTCTTTAACTGTGTTCTTCTTGCACTTCCGGCAATGACTCTCATATTCTATCCCCTCTCTTTCCTGTCTGTTCCAAGCTTTCTGTAACGGTTCATACAGGCATAAATCTCCTGTATACGCGGTCTTGCAAGATTGCCCGGTACAATGTTTCCTTCACACATTCCGGCAGGTCCCCTTTTATCCAACAGCTTCTCCGCCTGTTCCACAGCCTGTCCAAGCGTCTTCTTTCCATCAAATATCTCCTCTTCCAGAAAGCGCACAATCTGCCCCAGCGTATTCAACTGTTCACTGTCCACGAGCTGTTCCACATACCGCAGATCGATCGTCTCATGACCGATCATGATTGCATCACGCCCCATTGTTTTCAATTTTACTCTGCCTTTCTGTCGAATACCCGGATTTCTGCGTACTTTCCGGTCATAGGATGGCTCTTTTGGCTTTTCTTCCGGGAACTTCAATGCCGGATAGTCTGCAGCTGCTTTCTTTGCAAATTCCGTAATTTCTTTCGGAACATACTTATCCATCTGAACGATCTGATCCGCAATCTGGAAATAGGATCCGGAACTTCCCGCTACCAGCACGGTCGATATTCCATATTCCCGATAAAGCTCCCTCACTCGCTCAATAAATGGTGTGATCGGCTCCATATCACGGTGGATCACCTGCTGCATCAGTTCATCCCTGACCATAAAGTTCGTTGCACTTGTATCTTCATCAATCAGGAACACCTGTGTTCCCGCTTCCATGCTTTCTATGACATTTGCCGCCTGTGATGTACTTCCGCTCGCATCTTCTGTATCGAACGCATAAGTATCTTTTCCATTTGGCAGATCATTGATAAACATGGAAATATCTGTATGCCGGATACTTCTTCCGTCTTCCGCACGGATCTTCATTGCCGTATCATCCGTGACCACATATTCTCTTCCGTCTCCCGCAACATGTGGATATACACCACTTTCTAATGCTTTCAAAAGTGTAGATTTGCCATGGTAGCCGCCACCTACGATCAAGGTAACCCCCTTTCGGATCCCCATTCCGGTAAGCATACCTTTATATGGAAGCTCATAGTAATTCTCATAGAATCCGGTGAAGCAAACGGTACCGCATCCTTCATCGGTCTCTGGGAAACCCCCCGATTCTCTCGGAAGTATAGATCCGTCAGCAACAAATGCGACCAGTCCTTCTTTTTTCAACTGTTCACGGATATATTCCTGATCCACGGAAAGTTCTGCTGCCTGCTTTACTGCATTGCGGTCCATATTTTTATAATATAATGCTTTTTCCACACATGCCGGGAGATATTGATAAAGAATTTTAACCAGCTCTCCTGCCTGTATCGTACGTCCTCTTGCCGGAAATCCGACTTCAAAGCG
>ENA-OQED01000556-OQED01000556.1-human-gut-metagenome-genome-assembly--contig:-NODE-556-length-14553-cov-1.060862_pt1 | contig 14553 bp, 21 predicted proteins | sample MGYA00242790_ERZ504625 | MGnify/ENA primary metagenome ERZ504625 (study PRJEB26092, sample SAMD00036345) | human gut metagenome | host: Homo sapiens | study: EMG produced TPA metagenomics assembly of...
TGCCGATTTGGTTTAGAATTTCTTGCACCGTGTTTTCTGGAATGCCGGATTTACCTTGCATATCCGAAATGCGCTGTTCGATAACATCCAGCCTGTTAATCGTTTCCTCCCGGCTGGCTGGCGTTACCTGCTTCTCCTGCCGTTCTTTCAGTTCCGTAACCATAGAGAGAAGCCCCTCCAAAATTAAGTTATCTTCCATGTTCCTATAATTTTAAGTGTCGTTTCTTTTTCTTCTTTTTTCTTTTCCGAAAATATCTGACTCTGCGATCACAGTGAATTTAAGCATTGGATATTCATACCCTTCCGCAATGTATCCATATGCCGTCATAATTTCTCCCGGCTTTACTTCGCGCTCCAATTCTTCACCGTAATAACTGCTTAGATTATAATCTCTTAAATCTTCCGCCAGCCTCTTTGCACGGGTTCTCGATCCTGACAGCAGGACTACCCTGTATCCGTTTCTTTTCAGCCTCTTAAGATCCTGTGTCAGCATCTCAAAACTGTTATTGTACGGATTCACACTCTTAGCCTGGATTTCATAAGATTCTCTTACTTCCAATCCCCTGCACTTCATCTCTAACGCAAAAAAGCCGATACTGCTGTAAGTATTGATCTTCTTCAGGATATCTGCAACCGGAAATATCTTTGCCTCTTCTTCTTCCAGTTCATACCCGTTCTCCAGACGCTTTTTCTGCGCTTCCATAAACTCTTCTTCAATATTCTGTCCGCGCTCCACAAGACGCACCGGTTCATCCAGAAAAAGAATGGTATCTTCTTTCGAAAAATAATCCAGGAACGATACTCCCTTCTCTTCTCCCTGCGGAAATTCCACCGCCGGATAGATGGTAATTTCTGTCATATTCTCAATGGACCGCTGACTCTCCACGTCAAAAGTCCGGATAGAATCCACCTCATCTCCCCAAAATTCAATCCTTACCGGAAACTCCTCCGTCAGTGGATAGATATCCAGTATTCCTCCCCGCACTGCAAACTGCCCCGGGCCTTCTACCTGTACTTCCCTGTCATACCCTACATCAGAAAGTCTCTCTGCCATCTCGTCCAGTTTAAGGACACTGTCGTTTTGTATCTTCAGTACTTTTTCTTCAATACTCTCTTTTGGTGCGAGGTGATCCATGAACCCGTCCAGACTTGTCACAATCGTCACAGGTGTTCCGGAAAGCACTGCCTGGATTCCTTCCATTCTCTGCTTCACCAGCTCTTTACTACGGATATCTGCTTTATAGAACAGAAAATCCTTTGCCGGATACAGATAAGTATTGTTGTCCAGGAATCGGTATTCTTCATATATCTGTTTTGCTTTTGTCTCACTGGAACAGGCGATGACCTTGTATTTACAGCCATCGCCAATTGCATACATCATATGAGATTTCTGGGAATTCACACATCCGCATACACGGATCATTCCTGCATCTTTTTTCTTATTTTTACAGAGTTCTTCAAACTCTGCAAGTTCTTTTAACGGTCCGATTAAGCCCTGCATCTTTTTATGCCTCCTTAGGCTTTACTTTCCTGTTATACTGGTTCATGGCAGCCTCGATCTCTCCATTTAAGATCATTCCCACCGCATGGTCTGCGCGGTCATATCCATCTTCCATCAATTCACGGTCTTCTTTCGAAAAATGTCCCAGTACATAATCCGCCAGGTCGTATTTCTTTGGCTTCTCCCCAACACCGATCTTGATTCTCGGAAACACATCGGTTCCAAGGTTGGCAATAATATTTTTTATTCCATTATGCCCTCCAGCGCTTCCTTTCTTACGGATTCTCAACTGCCCTACATCCAGACTGATATCATCATAGATTACAAGAAGTTCGTGTTCTTCATCAATCTTATAATAATTGACCAGTTCTCTTAAGCTTTCCCCGCTCAGATTCATATACGTCTGCGGTTTTACCAGAAGCACCTTCTGTCCCCCGATCATTCCTTTGCCGATCAGTGCTCTTCCTTTTCTTCCGTCTACAGAAATATTATATCTGTCTGCCAACATATCTATGACATCAAACCCTACATTGTGTCTGGTTCCTTCATACTGAAGTGTAGGATTTCCAAGTCCTGCAATAATAAACATAATTTTTCACCTTCCATTTCTTTTATCATTCTACAAGAACCTTTTCCATTTGTCACGGAAAAATTAAACGAATAATTCTTCCACATTTTTCATACATTATAGAAAATGAAACAATCTTTGAAACCAATTACCAGGAGGTCTCACTATGAGTTCCAAAACAAAAATTGTTGTACTTCACATGAAAGAAATCATCTATACCGTTATTTTCGCAGTATTGGCCATTATTCTGATCCTGCTTTTGATATTCATGTTCCGCCCGGAACATCGCTCCGCCTCAAAAGATAACCGGATCTATACTCCGGGAATCTACACCTCAGATATCACTCTGAACAATACTGCGCTGGAAGTTGAGGTGACTGTAGATGAATCCCATATCAATTCCATCCGTTTCACCAATCTGAACGAATCTATCACAACCATGTATCCGTTCATCGAACCTGCGATCGAAGATATTGCCGAACAGGTCTACAAAAAACAGTCACTCGACAATATCCAGTATTCATCTGACACTCCTTACACTTCCCAGCTGATTGTCCAGGCCATTGAAACTGCATTGAAAAAAGCCGGAACTACAAAGTAGTTGCGGCTTTTTCTTACATCTGACAGTGGCCTGTGCGATGCCACCCGGCAGGTACTTTCGTCTTTTTGCTTTTATCCTTCAACGATAAGATAACGACCATCCGATAGCGCAAATACTTCTGATGCATCTTCAATCTCTTCGTCAGACATTCCACTGACATCCATTCCTTCCTGATCAAGGAATTCCCTGACTTCTCCGATATTATCTACGATAGAAGCCATACAGTCCTCCAGAAAAGCCTCTGCCTCTTCCAAAGTCTCTGCAACCGGTTCATCAACAGCTGTCCCTGATTCAAAATAAACGTCTGCAGACATTCTTCATCATACTCGTACATACATCTCAACCTCCCTTATCGTAATATTACACAAACTGCAACAGTTCATCCGGTCTGTCGATCAGATCATCTGCTCCCGCAGTTTCTAACGTTTTTCTGTCCCGGAATCCCCACAACACGCCTATCGTCTTAAGGCCTGCATTCCTTCCGGTTGCCGCATCAACTTCTGAATCTCCGATATACAGGCATTCTTCTTTTGATACGTGCATCTGTTCCATAAGATACCATACTCCGTCCGGCTCCGGTTTTCTTCGGATACCTTCTTTCTGTCCCTGTGCATAATCAAACAATTCTTCTCCAAAGATTGCTTTCACAACTTTTACTGTCTGACGGTCCGGCTTATTGGAAAGGACTGCCAGGTGAATTCCTTTATCTTTCAATGCTTTCAACATCTCCGGGATTCCTTCATAAGGTGTTACATGATATGTACAATTCCGGTCAAATATACGTCCGTATATTTCCATCCCCTCTTCAATCCTTGAAGCATCTGTGTCTCCGGCTGCTTTCAGTGACTTTTCTATTAATACCCTGGCTCCATTCCCGACAAACAATCTGCACTGATCTTTTTGTGATCTTGGAAAGTCCCATCTCCTCAAGTGTCAGATTTACGGAATATGTCATAGATTCCAATGTATTTGTTAATGTTCCATCCAGATCAAATATACAAGCTTTCATTATACAAATTCCTCCTGCAAATATCATAGTATGAGACCGTCAAAAATGCAATACCAAAAATGCGCCAGCCCTTAGATAAGGTACTGGCGCATAGTTTTCAACGCATTCTTCTCCAGCCTGCTGACCTGAGCCTGGGATATCCGTATCTCCTTTGCAACTTCCATCTGCGTTCTTCCCTGAAAGAACCGGAGCTTGATAATATAACGTTCCCGTTCATCAAGATGCTTCATTGCTTCCTCCAGTGACAGGTCTTCCACCCATTTTTTCTTCTTTATTCGTCTGATCGCTCAATTGATCCATCACATACAATGCATCTCCACCATCATTATAGACCGGTTCCTGCAGACTCATCGGTATCTGGATTGCATCCAAAGCAAACATAATATCCTCTTTGGATATGCCAATTTCTGTCGCAATTTCCTGCACCGTCGGTTCTTTCTGGTTCTTCTTTCTGTAACTTTCCCTTGCATAGATTGCTTTATATGCCGTATCTCTGAGTGACCGGCTGACACGAATGGAATTGTTATCTCTCATGTACCTTCTGATCTCTCCAATGATCATTGGTACTGCATAGGTGGAAAATTTTTACCTCTAATTCTGTGTTAAAATTATTAACCGCCTTAATCAGTCCGATACACCCAATCTGGAACAGATCATCCGGGTTCTCCCCGCTTGCCCCAAATCGTCTTATCACGCTCAGGACAAGTCGTAAATTTCCTTTAATGTACTCTTCTTTCGCTTCCCGGTCTCCTTCTTTGATGCGTACAAACAAAGCTTCCTTCTCCTCTTCATTCAGGATAGGAAGCTTTGCCGTATTCACACCACATATTTCTACCTTTCCCTGTGCCATTACAGACCTCCTGTCAGAATCTCATCCATCAGTTTCTATTAAGATGATGCTCCTTATCGCACAGGCTTATGCGGTTTCTTATCAAATAAAAAAAATTTTACTCCTTGACATCTGGCAGATTCTGCGTTATCTATCCCACTTATCTGCCAGATTCTGGATCTGGGTCTCGAACTTGGCCATATCTTTATTCGCCAGGCCTTCATTCTTATACACAACGTTCAGCAAACGCTTTGCAGCTGCCACCAGACGATTAAATGCGGATGCACTCTTAAGCTTACTCGGTTTCTCATCTGATTTTTTCGGAATCTTCTGTCCGATCGTTATAATCTCATTTGCTGCGAGGTCTACCGTTCCACCTGAATATGGTGCGAATGCCGGACAACCGAATGTATCTTCTACCAATTTTGCAAATGATCTGTCACTGTATCTTCCCCATGCACAACCATTACGCGGTCTGGTATTTTTTCAAATCCCCTGATCCAGTCCAAAAGACCATTCATATCTGCATGTCCGCTGATTCCTTTCAATACCTCGATTCTGGCATTGACCGTGATATTCTCTCCAAACAGCTTTACACTCTCTGCACCCTCAATCAGTTTTCTTCCAAGCGTTCCGACTGCCTGATATCCCACAAAACAGATCGTGCATTCCGGACGCCACAGATTGTGCTTCAAATGATGCCGGATCCGTCCTGCTTCGCACATACCGGATGCAGACAGGATAACTTTCGGTTTTGTATCAAAGTTGATCTGTCTGGACTCATCACTGGTAATCGTCGTCTTCAGCCCCCGGAACAGCAGAGGATTGATCCCCTGATTTACCAATTCCATTGCTTCCTCATCAAAACATCCTTTGACATTTTTATTAAACACATTCGTAGCTTCGATTGCAAGCGGACTGTCCACATATACTTCAAATCCTGGAAATTCCGGAAGCAGATTCTTTTCTTTGATCTCACGGATAAAGTACAAAATCTCCTGCGTACGTCCAACCGCAAAAGAAGGAATCACCACATTGCCGCCTTTTTGGAATGTCTCTCTCAAAATCCTTGTAAACTCTCCCACATAATCTGGAATATCCTCACCATGTGTACGGTCTCCGTATGTAGATTCGATCACCAGATAGTCTGCCTCTTTTACTAACTGGGGATCTTTAATGATCGGCTGATTGACATTTCCCACATCTCCGGAAAATACAACCTTCTTTGAGACATCTCCTTCGGTTATCCATACTTCAATGCTTGCCGATCCAAGCAGATGCCCCACATCATTGAATCTTACTTCAATTCCGTCACACAACGTAATCTTCTGTCCGTAATCTACCGGTGCCAGAAGCTTCGTTGCGGCATCTGCGTCTGCAACCGTATAAATCGGTTCGTATTCCGGTTCTCCGCTTCTTCTTGCCTTCCTGTTTCTCCATTCCGCTTCAAATTCCTGAATATGTGCGCTGTCACGAAGCATAATATCACAAAGATCTGCCGTTGCAAATGTGGTGATGATCTCCCCGGAAAATCCTTTTTTCACCAGAAGCGGAATATTTCCGGAATGATCAATATGTGCATGTGTCAGAAGAATGTAATCTACATCTCCCGGTGCAACCGGAAGTTCCTGATTCTCGTAAAGATCCGGTCCCTGCTCCATTCCACAGTCAATCAAGATATTCTTTCCGCATGCTTCAAGAAGATGACAGCTTCCAGTCACTTCATGGGCTGCTCCAAAAAAACTAAGCCTCATATGACCAACCCCTTTTTCTTTTTATTGTAGCACATTTTCAGGAATACTTCACCATTTCCCGGCGCAATCTTTGCATAATCTTTTTCTCTAATCTGGATATGTAAGACTGGGAAATACCAAGCATATCTGCCACCTCTTTCTGTGTCTTTTCTTCTCCGTCGGCTGTCCCCAGACCGAACCTCATCCGGATGATCATCTGTTCCCTTCCTGACAGGCGGCTGATTGCTTTGATCAGTACTTTCTTCTCTGCATCATTTTCCAGATCCTTATAGACAGCATCTTCCTCTGTTCCCAAAATGTCCGACAACAGCAGTTCATTTCCATCCCAGTCGACGTTTAAAGGCTCATCAATCGACACTTCCATCTTGGTCTTACTATTTCTCCTCAGATACATCAGAATCTCATTTTCAATACATCTGGATGCATACGTTGCAAGTTTGATATTCTTATCTGGATCAAACGTATTAATTGCTTTTATCAACCCAATTGTACCTATAGAAATCAAATCCTCAACTCCTACTCCGGTATTATCAAATTTCTTTGCAATATACACAACCAGACGAAGATTGTGTTCAATCAGCATTTTTCTTGCCTGTTCATCATTCTCTGTCCCCAGTCCCCGTATTGCTTTTCTTTCTTCCTCTGTTTCCAATGGTGCCGGAAGAATATCTGATCCTCCTATATAATGAATGTCTTTTTTGTCCGAAAAAAAGAGAGACCGGAAATCCGGAATAACTTTCAATTTAAACTGATGTGGAACTGCCACTTTTATCACCATTTTTCTTTCCTCCTGTCAATATATCTGGATTGATAATCATCTGATAATTTTCTGAACCTAATTCTTCTTCACTTACTGCCACTAATGGATGTTCCACATTTATCTTGTTTCCATCCCGTATGATCTGCATCTTATCCAACCGGAACGCCGGCATCACACCCTCTTTTTTCCCGATGGAATGATAAGAAATATATCTGAATCGTTCCGGTTTCTTTTCCTCTGTCAGTCTTCTTACAGATGCTCTGTCTATAATACTGACAGGATCATTACTGATCGTATCACTCAATGTATTCCCTGTATCTATCAGTCCTCTCAGTCTGTCATTTTTTTCTCCAAAAAACACTTCGACTTCACAGTAACGATTTCCTTTCTCTGAAAAGAATAAAATGATTTTCCAGATTACCGACACGAGGTAGTAACTGATTACAGCCAGTAAAAAGAACATACTTCCCCGCCTTATATACTGTTGAACGAACTGGAACACACCTCCCAGCAGAAATGACTCTATATACAAGAGCACCCATCCTCTGAACAATTCCCGGCCCCATTTTATTCCAAGGCCGGCCTTCATCATTACTACATTAATGACTCCATGAAATACTACAAATCTTAATACCGGTGTTTTCCTGAATATGACAATTGCAATACATGTCATCGCGGCTCCAGTTGCTGCTCCTGCAAAAACCCTTCCATACCCCGCCGGACAGGCAAGTAATTTCTTCAGAAGGATCAAAAGAATCGCATCCATTGTAAAATTCACCATAAAAAACACATCTTACATATAATTCATAGTACACATCAGGCCTTCTTTCTCTTTCCGTGCACAGAAATAAATTTGTTGTTTTAAACAAGTAACATTATATAAATTTTTTCAAAAGGATTTTGTCAGATACTGTATGTGATTCCGTTTTTCGTTCGACAGCTCTCGTAACCCTGCGAACATATTAGTAAAACTAAGATACACAAAAAAAGACCGTATACAAGTCAGCTCACGCCAACCTGTGTACGATCTTTCTTATATAGTAATGTATGTAAGAGAAACTGCCTGCGGCATATTCTCTGTATTCTAAGTAGTACTATTCTTTATGTGATTATTTTTAAAGAAATCAGGAATTTTAATTGACTGTTCTTTCACCTTGCTTGTAGGTGTTCTAGGTGTATCCAGTGTAGGAGTGGTTCCACCCATTGGACGTCTTGTTGCAGTTCCCGTTGTCTCTCTCTGTGTTGTTGTTCCGAAATCAAGTCTTGGTGATACCGGACGTTCTGCCTGCGGTGTACGTACTGCTTGCTGCTGTCCATACATTGCACTGCTCTGACGTACTGGTCTCTCATATGCAGATGCATGTCCTTGCTGACCATGTGGCATCGCAGATGTTCTTCCTTGATTTTCCAGTCTTGATTTTAATTTTGAAGCACTTCCGCCAACATTATGAAGTCCTGTAGCAATTACAGTAATTGTAGCTTCGTCTGCTCTGGAATCATCATACATTGCACCAAAAATGATGTTCGCATCTTCTCCGGCAAGTTCCTGTACATATTCTGCTGCATCGGATGCATCCATAAGTGTGATATCACCGGATACATTGATGATGACATGAGATGCTCCGGCAATAGTTGTCTCCAGAAGCGGACTGGCAACAGCCTGTTTTACAGCTTCCAGTGCTTTATCATCACCACGTCCCTGACCGATACCAATGTGGGCAATTCCCTTATCTGTCATAACTGTCTGTACATCTGCAAAGTCAAGGTTAATCAGTGAAGGTACATTGATCAGTCTGTGATTCCCTGAATACCCTGCTGTAACACTTCGTCAGCTTTCTTCAAAGCTTCCGGCATTGTTGTACGTCTGTCTACAACTTCCAGCAGTTTATCATTCGGGATTACGATCAGTGTATCTACACTTTCTTTTAATTTTTCAATTCCTGCAAGGGCATTGTTCATACGTGTCTTTGACTCAAAACGGAAAGGCTTTGTTACAACACCAACTGTTAATGCTCCCTGTTCTTTTGCAATGCGGGCAACAACCGGTGTAGCACCTGTTCCTGTTCCGCCGCCCATACCACAAGTTACAAATACCATGTCAGCACCTTTCAGTGCTGCTGATACTTCTTCTGCACTTTCTTCTGCAGCTTTCTCACCAATCTCTGGTCTTGCACCAGCTCCCAGACCTTTTGTGATCTTATCACCGATTTGCATCAATGTCGGAGCTTTACACAGCTGAAGTGCCTGTTTATCTGTATTGATCGCTATAAATTCAACACCGGCAATCTGCTCATCAATCATTCGGTTTACTGCGTTATTACCGCCTCCACCGACTCCAACAACAATTATTTTTGCCGCTGCTTCTGATTCATTTGTTTTAATTTCTAGCAAGGGTTTCTCCTCCTTTGTTATCCTTATTATATATTATACATCCCATTGATAGAGCAAGTGAGATGAACTCAGTTTGCTATATATAGTATATAATATAGACTTTCGTGTAAAATATCAATAGAATTTCTCTAATTTTTCTAATTTTCTTGTGAAATTTCTTTCATCTCAAAAGTAATCGTAGTGTTATTCTCTGAATAGGTCTCCAAATGCAGGATTCCCTCTTTATCACCAAGCTTTTTTAAGATCGGCTTGATCTGAGCAATCTGTTCACCAGATACCTGGCTTCCCAGACAGGCACTTACATTTCCAAATTTCATATAGATCTGCTGCTGTTTTACCGTCACATTTTCCGGATATATCCCATATTTCTGACTTTCTGCACATGCTTCCAGTATTTCATTAAATTTTGTCTGATTTGATGTTCGGATCTGCTTATACAGTTTGCCTGATTTTATCTTCACTCCCTCTACAACCGGTATCTGCGCATCTTTTACTGAAGATTGTTTTACCACAAGTCCACTCTGATCAAAATAACTATAGGTTGTTCCGGTTTTCACGCACCCGGTAATTGCCTTTTCTTTTACCGTAATCTGCAGTGTCCACGGATTTTTCATTCTGACTTTTAAAGAATCCAGACATTTCGGTACGGTTCCTTTTCCCATAGAATATTTTGCAACTACATATAAAGAATTATCCGACAGCTTATCATTCTGCACGCAATTCACAATCTCCTGACTGTCACAGTACTCATTTCCGCTTACTTCTATTTCTTGAATATAGAACAGCAAAATACCTCCGATAATGATGATCGCTGCTGCCAGCAGCAGAACAATCACTGCATATACATGATGCTTTTTTCCATTCTTCTTGTTCCCTTGTTTTATCTTTGGCCTCTGGTTTCCCATATATGATTCAAACTTCCTTTCATCCACATGTATATTATTTTACCAAACATGACACATTCAACACAAGCCCCATTTCAAAAAGCAGGAACATAACCGAAGTTCCTCCATAACTGATGAATGGCAATGTAATTCCCGTATTCGGTATGGTATTTGTCACAACCGCAATATTAAGAATTACCTGTATCATCATGTGTGCCATTGCGCCGGATGCGATCAAAGCTCCCTCCAGATCGGGTGCATGAGATGCAATAATAAAAAAGCGCCATATCAGGATGAAAAATAATAACATTACAAATAACTGCCCCGATCAATCCCATTTCCTCACAGATAATAGAAAAAATCATATCATTCTGCGCTTCCGGTACAAATCCGAGTTTCTGGATACTGCTTCCAAGTCCCCTGCCAAACAATCCTCCTGATCCGATTGCATACAGCCCCTGAAGTGTCTGATAGCCTTTCTCATATTTTTCCGGATGCTGCCAGATCTGCAGCCGTTCAAGCCGGTAACTTTCCATAGCAAGAAATATCCCCATAAATGCACACCCCAGACACACCATCCACGCAAATTGCCCATACTTCGGACTTGCGACAAATACCAGGATGACTGCTATTCCCAGAATAATAACCGCTGTGCTCAAATTGCTCGCCCCAACCAGACCTACAATTGGCAGCACACTGATAACAATCTTGCAGACTGTTGAAAATTTCCACATTTTTTCTGCATTTCTTAGTATGATATATGTCAGGAACAGAATCACCGCAACCTTTGCAAATTCCGATGGCTGAAAAGAAAATGGTCCAAAAGACAACCATCTTTTGGACCCATTGTATTCTTCTCCGAACAACATTACCAGTACTCCGAGTAAAATAGATAACAGATATCCCGGAACTGCCCACTTTTTCCAGATATGATAGTCTATATTTGCTATACACCACATACCCATAATCCCGAGAAGCGTTGCAAATACCTGTTTTTTCAGATAATAAAACGTATCCTGGAATTTTATCTCTCCATTATATGCACTTGTGCTGTAGAGAATCACAAGACCAGTTACGATAATGATTGCCAGTACTAATATCAGAACTCTGTCACATTTTTTCTGTTCCGTTTGTTCTGACTGCCACGAATACTTCAACCCGTTCACTCCTTATAAGGAATTTACAATCTCTTTGAACTTCTCTCCGCGTACTTCGTAACTTGGGAACATATCCCAGCTTGCACATGCCGGTGAAAGCAGAACCGCTTCTCCCTCTTTTGCAATCTTCGCTGCCGTGAGCACTGCTTCTTCAAATGAATCTACAAACATATAATCAGTAAATCCGCACTTTTCAGCGTCAGCAGCAATTTTTTCTCTGGTATCCCCAAGAAGAATCAGTTTTTTTACTTTTCCGTCAAAACTTTCTATCCACTCTGTATATTCAGAGCCTTTATCATATCCGCCGCCAATCAGAACAGTCGGACGCTTCATTGCCTGGATTCCTTTGATCGCAGCATCTGGATTGGTTCCTTTTGAATCGTTATAATATGTAACTCCATTCTTCTCTGTTACATATTCAATACGATGCTCCACACCACCAAACGCTTTCACACTTTCACGGATCACTCCTACAGGAACTCCGTAAACTGCTGCCATCGCACATGCCGCCATAACATTCTCGTGATTGTGTGTTCCAAGAATCTGCAGTTCATCTACATGGCAGATCGTCTCTTTTACACCTTCATAATTGTAGATGATATTTCCCTCTTCCAGATATATTCCCTCTTCCAGTTTACGCTGACTGCTGAAATATAGAACTCTGGCTTTTACTTCATTGCCAAATTCCCTTTGTCAGTTTGTCTTCTATAATTCAGGATACAGTAGTCTTCTTCTGTCTGATTCTTTGCAATATTCTTCTTTGCATTCACATACGCTTCCATCGTATGATGCCGGTTCAGATGATCCGGTGTAAAATTAAGAATTGCACTGACCCTCGGACGGAATTCAACAATACTTTCCAACTGGAAACTGCTCATCTCCGCAACCGTGATCGAATTCTCTGTCATATCTTCTACTGCAGTTGTGTACGGTGTTCCAATGTTTCCAACAACAAATACATCATCCTGATAATTCTTCATAATCTCACCAAGAAGTGTAGTTGTAGTCGTCTTGCCGTTCGTTCCTGTAATAGCAAGAACATCACCTTTTCCAAACTGATAAGCAAGCTCCACCTCTCCGATAACCGTAATTCCCTGCTTACGCATCTTTTCGATCACCGGAAGGTCTGTCGGAACTCCCGGACTTAATACAGTCATATCAAGTTCTGCAAGGATTTCTTCAGGAAACTCACCAATTATGATCTTTGCGTTGCTGTCTGCACCGGACTGCTGTCTTACTTTTTCTTCCATAAGCTTCTTATTTCCATCATACAGTACGACTTCCGCTCCCTGTCTTTCCAGAATCTTTCCAGCTCCGATTCCACTGATCCCAAGACCAAATACAAGTACTTTTTTTCCTTTTACTTCCATGTTACCCTCCTACATAGCCATCAGTGCGATCAGGCATAAAATTGCTGTGATAATCGAAAATACTGCAACAACTCTTGTCTCTGACCATCCGCACAGTTCAAAATGATGATGTATCGGCGCCATCTTAAAGATTCTTTTACCGCCGGTCTTTTTAAAATATGTTACCTGGATCATAACGGATAATACTTCTACCAGATAGATAAATCCAACAATGATGATGAAAATCGGCATCTGGAGCATATATGCTGCGGATGCTACAATCCTCCCAGCGCCAGAGAACCCGTATCCCCCATAAACACACTTGCCGGATATACATTAAACAGCAGAAATCCAAGGAGTGCTCCCACCACCGCACAGGTAATCGGCTCAATTCCGCTTTTTGTTCCAATTGCGACAACCGTAAAGAATGTTGCAACCAAAACCGTAACACTGGATGCCAGGCCGTCCAGTCCATCTGTAAAATTCACACCATTTACGGTTCCGATCACTACAAAGAACATCAATGGAATTGCCAGCCATCCAATGTTCAGATATCTTCCCCCACTAAAAGGAATCAACATTGTAAGTGGAACCCCTGCAAATTTCACCATATAAAATGCAAAGATTGCTGTTACCACGATCTGAAGTGCCATCTTCTGCTTTGGATATAATCCGTCCGAACGTTTCATTACAACTTTCAGATAATCATCCAAAAATCCGATCAGACCAAATCCAAGTGTCAAAAACAGGATCGGAATGATCTTCGGATAACGTCCGATATAAATAACGGAAGTGATCACAACCGCCAACAGGATCATTACGCCTCCCATCGTCGGAGTTCCTGCTTTCTTCAAATGAGACTGCACTCCATCTTCTCTCTCCGTCTGATCCATCTTAAGTCTTCTGAGTACAGGTATCACAAGAGGACCAAGAATCACACTTAACACAAATGAAATCAATACCGGAATAAACACCTTATAATCCATAATCCACCTCTTTAATTCTTTTGTTATTCAGTTAATCTCTAACTTTACCTAGTATACTGCATTTCCAATTGTTTTTCAATGCCAAGATAAGGCAATATATTTCGAAAATATTAACCGATACCGGAGCTGCGATCGTACCTCCGTAATAAATTCCCTGCGGATCATAGATCACACACATTCCCAGGATCTCCGGATCATCTGCCGGGGCAAATCCCACAAAAGAAGATATGTACTTGTTCGCACTTCTCGGTAATGTCTGGGAGGTCGCCGTCTTGCCTCCGATTCTGTATCCTTCCACATACGCATTCTTTCCGGATCCTTCAGAAACGACACTTTCCAGAAGTATCCTCATAGTCTCAGATGTCTTTTCCGAAACAATATGCTTTTTTTCACTATAGTGAAATTCTTTCGTTACTTTCCCGTCTTCATTCAGGATCTCCGTTCCAAAGTGCGGCGTCACTCTCTTTCCCCCATTGATCAGTGCACTTACTGTCGCTGCAAGCTGGATTGGTGTAATCTGGAACGACTGTCCAAAACTGATCGTAGCCAGTTCTACCTGTCCGATATTTTCCTTTTTATGCATGATCGTCCCGGCTTCTCCCGGCAGATCTACACCAGTTTTGGTAAGCAGCCCGAATTTTCGGAAGTATCTGTAATATCTGTCCACTCCCAGCCGAGACCTACCTGGATAAACACCGGATTACAGGGAATTCTGGGCTCCCTCTACAAAATTCTGGGAACCATGACCTGTTCTTTTGGCACAG
>ENA-OQED01000558-OQED01000558.1-human-gut-metagenome-genome-assembly--contig:-NODE-558-length-14541-cov-1.086860_pt1 | contig 14541 bp, 12 predicted proteins | sample MGYA00242790_ERZ504625 | MGnify/ENA primary metagenome ERZ504625 (study PRJEB26092, sample SAMD00036345) | human gut metagenome | host: Homo sapiens | study: EMG produced TPA metagenomics assembly of...
CGCGACGAACCGAAGCCCGAGGCCGCGATCGAGTCGATGCGCAGCGAGGCGACCGTCGCGCGGATCTCCTTGCAGCGCTCCTCGCGCGGCGCAATGTCCGCAAGGTCTGCCATCTCGCAGCTGACGCCAACGGCGCCGATCTTCGTGAGGTTCTGGAGCAAGTACTCTGCCATCTTGCTGTCGCAGAGTATGCGCACAGAATCCGCTGTCACCAAGAGGTCACCGAGGCGGTCCCGTTCAATGCCAAGCCCCATCAGGGCGCCGAGCACATCGCGGTGGCTCAGGCGTGCAAACTGACCGTTCCACGATGCCTTGAGGCAGGCGATGTCAAAGCCAGCGGGCGTGCCGGCGAAGTCCTCGTGGATGTACATCGCACGCGCGCGTTCCGCACCCTGATAGCCGCCGCCGAAATCGACGCGCAGCCCCGGATAGTTGGCTGCCACCGTCTCTGCGATTTCCTGGCCGTACGGGTCTAGGAAGCCGCTCAGGCGGAATTTCTGGCTGCGCTGCACGGCTTCTGCGAGGTCGACGAGCTTGACGACCGTCTCCTCGCCTTCCGTGCCCTTGTAAAACCGTATGAGTTTTTCTTTCTGTTCACTTGCCATATATGCTTCTCTTACTTCTTTTCTTACTTCTTACTTTTCCCTAAGTCCTTCGACTTCTCCGTTGCAGCAATCACGGCGTCAATCAGCGCGCCGCGCAGACCGCGATTCTCGAGCACGCGCACACCGGCAATCGTCGTGCCGGCCGGACTCGTGACCTGGTCGCGCAGGGCGTCCGGATGCTTCCCCGTCTCGAGGACCATCTTTGCCGCTCCGTAGACGGTCTGCGCCGCCAAGAGCGTCGCATCATCGCGCTTGAGGCCCGCGGCCACGCCGCCGTCCGACAGTGCGTCGATGAGCAGGAATACGTAGCCGGACCGCTACCTGAGAGCCCCGTCACGGCGTCCATTGCGGACTCCGTGACTTCGATGGCGCGGCCGACCGAAGACAAGAGCTCCGCGACGATGGCGGACTCCGCCTCTCCCGCGCGCGTGCCGCAGGCAAAGGCCGACATGCCGGCGCCGACAGAGAGCGGCGTGTTCGGCATGATGCGCACGACAGGCTGCTCTGCAAACGACACTTCCAACACATCGAGCGTCAGTCCTGCGACGATTGAGAGGATCAGCGTCGTGCCCTTCACCTTGTCCTTGACCTCTGCGATAGCCTTGGCCGCGGCCTGCGGCTTGACGGCGAGGAAGAGGACATCGACATGGCCGAGGAACGAGTCCGCTCCCACGCTCGCGTGGATGCCGTACTGCTCAGCGAGCTGCTGGCAGCGCGCTGCCTTGTGGTCCGATACGTAGATGTTCTCGCGGCTGACTGTCCCCTGCGTGATGCCGGCGACGATGGCCTCTGCCATCGCGCCACCGCCGATGAAACCGACGCGCAAATCCATGCTCATAGAAAAGCCCCCTCAGACTTTACAGTATCCCTAGTATTCTTGAGTATTCTTGCGGATGCGATGCACTCACTTCTTGAGCCAAGGCATCTCTGCCGACACCTTGCGCTCCTCTTCCGTATACGTCACATTGACATTGCTCGGCGCGCAGAGGAAGACATTGTGACCGACTTTCTTGATCTCGCCGTTCAGGGCATACGTCGTGCCGCTGATGAAGTCGATGATGCGCTTAGCTGCCTCAGCATCCGTGTGCTCGAAGTTGATGACGACTGGCTTGCGCTCGCGCAGATTGTTCGCGACCTGCTGTGCATCGTCAAACGTCTTCGGCTCGATGATGATGACCTTCATCTGCGCCGCCACGACATTCTCTCGGACCGAAGCACCAGAATGAAGATTGACTACATTGCTTGTCTCTTTCTCCTGATGATCTCGATTGCTCCCCAACGTTTCTTCCTCCTTCTGCTCTGCAGCGCGCTTCTGGCTGCGCTCCCGCTCTCTCTCTTCTTCTTCGGCCAAGGCCAGCTTTTCGTCCTCATCTGGATCCGAGAGGCCAAACTTGCCACAAATCTTATCGATCACATTCATCTGAAACACTCCTCGATTTCTCTTTGTATGGTCTAGTACTGACGCGGGCCGAAGATTGCGGTTCCCACGCGGACGATGTTGGCCCCTTCTTCTACGGCAATCTGGTAATCATGCGTCATACCCATCGATAAATAGGATATATTCGCTGTCTTGAAGGGAATCTCCTTTACCTGCTGGAAAATTTCATACATCTCATGGAACAGCGGGCGGCATTTCTCGACATCATCGTAATTCGGCGCGATGCACATGAGGCCGCGCAGGCGCAGGTTCGGCAATTCATCGACGAGGTCTAAGAGCGGGCGCAGATTCTCCTTGTAGATGCCCGACTTGCTGTCCTCCTTCGCGAGATTGACCTGCACGAGGATATTCTGGCACTTGCCGACCTTGCGGGCTTCCTTGTCGAGGGCGCGCGCGAGGTGCTCTGTGTCGACCGAGTGGATCAGACTGAAGTACTTGACAGCCTGCTTGGCTTTGTTGGTCTGCAGGTGGCCGATGAGGTGCCAGGTGACATCGCGGTCGAGGACATCGAATTTGCTCTTAGCCTCCTGGATGCGATTCTCACCGATATCGGTGGCACCGGCGTCAATGGCCTCGCGCATCGCTTCGACATCGTGGTTCTTCGTGACAGCGACGAGCTTCACAGGCGTGTCCTTCGGCACGCGCGTGCGGCGCGCCATGGCATCCTGGATATTCTGTTCAACTTGATGGAGATTTTCTGCAATCATGAGACTTCCCCCGTTTGTATTGGTAACTGGTATAAAAGAAAAATAAAATGATTCCATTGGCAGGAGCGCCACTCAGCTGCGCAGAGCGATGACGGCGCCCCCGAGACGCCCCGTCTGGCCGCCATCTGCGCGATAGGAGAAGAAATCCTCGTGGTGGCAGGCCGTGCAGGTGCGCGCCTCGTCGATATGCTCCCGCAGGACGCCAATCTCCTCGAGCTGCAGGCGGTTGGCCGCCCAGAGGCTCAAGTGCGTGCCGCCCACCGCATCTGGATGCGAGAAGAGCGCCGCCTCATGGCCTGAGAAGGCCTCTTGGAACTGGCGCTCGACCTCAGGACCGACCTCGTAGCAGCACGGGCCGATCGATGGGCCGATGGCCGCGAGGACATCCTCTGGCCGCGTGCCAAACTCCCGCTGCATGCGCAGGACGGTCTTCGCCGCGATGCGGCGCACTGTGCCCTTCCAACCGCCGTGCGCGATGCCGACAGCCCGATGAGCGGGGTCGAGCAGCAGGATGGGCGTGCAGTCAGCAAAGCAGAGCAGGAGCGGCAGTCCCGGCTCGTCTGTGATCAGCGCATCCGTCTTGGCGATAGAGTCCGCATAAGAAAGAGCGCCGCGGCCGGCATCGCTGCGGCCGACGCGCTGTATCGCCTCGCCGTGCACCTGCTCCGGTGTCACGAGCTGCGAAGCGTCGAGGCCGAGTGCCGCGAGGTAGCGGCGGCGGTTTTCGGCGACATCGGCGGGATCATCCCCGACATGGAGGCCGAGGTCCAGCGAATCCCACGGGGATTTGCTGACGCCGCCCCTGCGGCAGGAAACGCCATGGACGGCAATATCCTCGGGGAACGAGGAGAAATGACCGCTGTATATGCGATGGACAGGGTCTATCTCAATCAGAGAAAAGCTCATCGAAACACCTCCAGAACGACAAGATGACAGAATGACAGGATGGCAGGATGGTCTCACCGATCAACAGACGCCGCAGCGGTGGCATCCCTCAAAACACGGGATGGTCGGCTTCAGCTCTGCCGCCCGCTTCAGTTCTTCATAAAGGTACGACTTCTTGAAGCCCATGTCAAGGCGCTCCCACGGGAAAATCTCCGACTCAGGCCGCTTGCGGTAGAGATAGAACGCCGGGTCTAGGCGCATCTCCTTCATCGCGCGCTTGAACGATTTGCTGCCACCGAGCTCATGCGCGAGCACAAGCGCCTCGCCGACGCGGCGGTCGCCGCGCGAGAGCACGCCCTGGATATAGGCTTCCTTCGGCGACTCGATATTGACGACGACGTGCTTGCGGCGGCGCAGCGTCTTCTCTAGGCGCTTCAGCCGCTTCTCGACAACCTTGCGGTCGGCCATCGGCTCCCACTGGAACGGCGTGAACGGCTTCGGGATGAAGGGATTGACGGAGAGCGTCAGCGTGCCCTTGCTGCCGCGCTCTTCCATGTAGTCCTTGAGGCGCTCAGCGAGGTCGATGATGGCATCGATATCCTCCTCCTGCTCGAACGGCAGTCCGACCATGATGTAGAGGCGGAAATTGCGGATGCCGGCCGAGAGGCCGAGATCCATCGAGTGGAACAGATGGTGCTCCTCGATGCCCTTGTTGATGACGGCGCGCATGCGGTCACTGCCGGCCTCTGGCGCCATCGTCAGCGTCTTGAGGCCGGACTCGGCCAGCGAGTCGACGAGCTCCTTCGTCACTGAGTCAGCGCGGAACGAGGCGACGGACATCGAGAGGCCTTCCCCTAAGATATCCTTGCAGAGCGCATCAATCTCGGGATAATCGGAAATGGCCGCGCCCATGAGGCCGATGCGCTTGCGATACTTGAGCGCTTCCTGCACTTCTTCGTTGATGACCGAAAGCGAGCGGTTGCGCGGCTTGCGGAAACAGTAGCCCGCCATGCAGAAGCGGCAGTGGCGGCCGCAACCGCGCGCCGTCTCGATGAGATAGAAGTTGAACTCCGTATTGTCGGTGACGACAACGGTGTGCGCGGGATACGCGTCGAGATCGTGCACCCACTGGCGCGCGACAGCCTTCGGCGCCCCGGGGAGCGGCTCAATGGCCGTCAGATGCCCTTCGTCATCGTAATGATGCGCGTAGAACGAGGGCACGTAGACGCCCGGCACGGCGGCGAGCTTCTGCAAAGTCTCTCGGCGCGAGAGCCCCTCTCGCTTTGCCTCGTGGTAGACGTCCATGAAGGCTGGCACGACAACCTCGCCTTCGCCGATGATAAAGGCATCAAAGATCGCCGCGAGCGGCTCGGGGTTGAACGTCGGGCACGGACCGCCCGCGATGAGGATGGGATCGCGTTCGCCGCGCTCCGCGGCCTTCGCCTTGACCTTGCCCAAAGCGAGCAGCTGCAGGATGTTGAAGTAATCCATCTCGAACGAGACGGCAAAGCCCAGCACCTCAAAGTCATAGAGCGGAGACTGTGTTTCCATGCTCATGATTGGCGTGCGCGTATTCTCATAGCGCGCGATCTTCGTGCGCTCCGGCAGGAAGACGCGCTCACAGGCCGTATCGCCGCGCTTGTTCAAGAGGTCATAGATGATGTGGAAGCCGAGATTCGACATGCCGACGAAGTAGGAATTGGGATAGACGAGGGCAAAGCGCGTCCTCGTGCCCACGGGATAGACATAGTATCCCTGCTCCTCCTGCAGCTGTTCCTTCAGCTCTCGTTTCAATTCCCAATCCAAGTGATCATCCTCCGTGCTGACCCGTACCCCGGCCAATCATTTCTCATTTCTTTTCATGCGGTTCATGCGTTTCATGTGCCTCGGCACCCTTGCCGTGCTCGCGCTGCTTGCGCTGCTGCATGTTCTGCAGCTCTTCGAGGAAGCTCGAGATGTCGGCAAACTTGCGGTAGACAGAGGCAAAGCGGATGTAAGCGACGTCATCGAAGTCCTTGAGGTGCTCCATGACGAGGCGGCCGATGTCCTGCGAGGAGATTTCGCGGTCCATCGTGTTGCGGATATCGCGCTCGATCTCATTGACGAGGTTCAGGATGCGCTCCATCGAGATATCGCGCTTGTCACACGACCGTATGATGCCGTTGAGGATCTTGTCGCGCTTGAATACCTCGCGGCGGCCATCGTGCTTGATGACCATGAGCGGGAGCTTCTCGACGACTTCGTACGTCGTGAAGCGCTTGCCGCAGGCACTGCACTCGCGGCGGCGGCGTATCGTCATGCCGTCATCCGTCGCGCGCGAGTCGATGACGCGGCTGTCTTCGTGTTTACAATAGGGACATCTCATACTTACACCTTCTTTACCTGCTTTGGCTGTCTGCGCGGGCGCACGAGACACTTCGGCCCGTAGCCGATGAGATCTTCGCGATGGCCGAGATGCAGGGCCTTGCGGACGATCTCGTGATTCTTCGGCAGCCAATACTGCATGAGGGCCCGCTGCATCCTCTTCTCTTCGTAGCTCTTAGCCGAGTAGACCTTCTCGCCCGTCATCGGGTCTATCCCTGTATACCACATGCAGGTCGATAGCGTGCCCGGCGTCGGGATGAAGTCCTGCACCTGCTGCGGATGGTAGCCCATGTCGCGGATGAACTCGGCGAGCTCGATGGCATCGCTGAGCTCCGAACCCCGGATGGCTCGACATGAAGTACGGCACGAGGTACTGCTTCTTGCCGAGCCGCTCGTTCATGCGACGGAACTTCTCGACGAAGCGCAGGTAGACGGCGCGGTTCGACTTGCCCATGAGTCGTGTCACGCGGTCGGAGATGTGCTCCGGCGCGATCTTGAGCTGGCCGCTGACATGGTACTTGCAGAGCTCGTAGAGGAAATCGTCCTTGGCGAGCAGCAGGTAGTCGAAACGGATGCCGGAGCGCACGAATACCTTCTTGACGCCCGGCAGACTGCGCAGTTCACGCAGCAGCTTGATGTAGTCGCTATGGTCGGCCACGAGCATCTTGCACGGCTCCGGCGAGAGGCACGGCTTGCCGCGGCAGGTGCCGCGCTTGAGCTGGCCGTCGCATGAGGTGCGGCGGAAGTTTGCCGTCGGGCCGCCGACATCGTGGATGTAGCCCTTGAAGCCCTTGAGCTTCGTCAGGATTTTCGCCTCGCGCAGGAGCGACGCATGGCTGCGACGCTGGATGATGCGCCCCTCGTGCGAGATGATCGCACAGAAGTTGCAGCCGCCGAAGCAGCCGCGCTGCGAGACAAGGCTGAACTGGACTTCCTTGATGGCCGGCACGCCGCCGGCCTTCTCGTAGATGGGATGATAGGTGCGCATGTAGGGCAGGTCGTAGACCTCATCCATCTGCTCCTCCGTGAGCGGCAGAGCCGGCGGATTCTGCACGACGCACCACTCATCATTCTGCTGCACGAGGCGCCTGCCGCGTATCGGATCCTGCTCGAGGTACTCGAGCTTGAATGCCTCAGCAAAGCGCTTCTTGTCCGCGCGCACCTCCGCAAAGGACGGCAGTTCGAGATAATCCCAGGCATAATCCTTATTGGGCACGCGGTAGCACGTGCCCTGGACGTCCTGGATATTGCCGACCTCGATGCCCTGCTGGAGGTCAGCGGCAATCTCGATGATGGCGCGTTCCCCCATGCCGTAGATCAGGAGGTCAGCCTGGCTGTCAACGAGGATGGAGCGGCGTATCGCATTCGACCAGTAATCGTAATGCGCCATGCGCCGCAGGCTCGCCTCGATGCCGCCGATGATGATGGGCACATCGGGGTAGAGCTCACGCAGGCGGTTGCAGTAGACGATCGTCGCGCGCTCTGGCCGATGGCCGGCCTGGCCGCCCGGCGAGTAAGCATCTTCATGGCGGACTTTCTTGGCCGCCGTGAACTTGTTGAGCAGGGAATCCATGTTGCCAGCCGAGACGAGGAAGCCGAGGCGCGGCTTCCCGAGGCGGTCAAAGTCCTTCGTCGTATGCCAGTCCGGCTGCGGGATGATGCCGACCTTGTAGCCGTGCTTCTCGAGCAGACGGCAGATGATGGCCGGGCCGAAACTCGGGTGGTCGACATAGACATCACCCGAGATGAAGACGAAATCGAGCTCGTGCCAGCCGCGCTCTTCCATGTCGCGCCGGCAGATTGGTAAGAATCCCTGCATCAGTTGCCATCCTTCGTGAACGTCTTATTGGCAACCTGGCCCGTCTTGCCGGCCGTGCCAAGGTCCTTGCCGTTGACCGAGAACGAAACGGCACCGGCATCGCCGACGCGCACCGTGACCTTGTCCGTACCCTTCCAGGTCTGGCTGTCGCCCTTCTTCAAGGTGCCCTCATAGACAACTTTGCCATCGGCCTTGACCTCGAGCCAGCAGTCAGCCGTAAAGTTAGCCGTGACTTCAACGCCGTCGTACGTCTTCGGAGCCGGCGTCTCCGCCTGCTGCTGTGCGGCTGGAGCAGGCTTTGCGCTGTCATCGCTGCCCGACAGTGCATAGACCGCACCAGCGAGCACGACGAGCACAGCGGCCACGATGGCGATGAGCTTGCCGTTCGAGCGCTTCGGCTCGTTGAAGTCCTGCGCCTTGAGACGCGGAGCCGCCTTCTTCGTCTGCTGTGGCTTGACAGCAGCCCTTGGCTTCACATGCTTCGGCTGGGCGGGAGCCGCCTTCTCTTCAGGAGTCTGTGCCTTTCTCTCGCGCTTCGGCGCTTCTGCCTTCACCGGTGTTTCGGCTTTTTCTTCGGGTTTCTCGGCTTTCGGCGCTTCCTTCTCGGAAGCAGCCGTTCTCTGAACAGGCTTGGCAGGTGCCTTCTTGGGGGCTGCAGGCGCTGCCGGAGCTGCTGTTGCCGTGCCCTCGTGGCGCTCTGCCGTGAACGCCTGCACGAGCGCATTCGCGTCGAGCTTCAGGAAATTCGCATAGCTGCGGATGAAGCCCTTCGTGTAGACATCGCCCGGCAGTTCATCGTACTCGCCCTTCTCGATGTATTCAATGTATAGCGCACGGATGCTCGTGCCCTTCTCAATATCCTTATAGGTAAGACCTTGTTTTTCCCGCGCCTCGCGCAGTGTATCTCCTAACATCGTGATATTCCTCCTTGAAATGATGTGCGCATCGCACCTCATTTCATTATACATGATTGCTTTTCTGAAAACAAATTTATGTTGACAAAATACAGGCAAGCATCAGACTGCCTGCCTGCGGATATCATGGACAGCCTGGCAGAGCGCCTGGCTGAAGGCTTCGATCTCCTCTTCCGTCGTGAAGCGACCGAGCGTCACGCGGATAGCTGTCGCTGCCCGCGCCGGTGCCTGCCCCATCGCCGTCAGAACGTGCGACAGCTCGAGGGAGCCTGCGCTGCAGGCGCTGCCCGCCGAGACAGCAAAGCCCATGAGATCGAGGCGTATGAGTAGTGTCTCATGGTCGACGCCATCGATGGCGAGGTTCAGGTTGCCCGGCAGGCGGCCTTCGCGCGGGCCGTTGCCTTGCACGCCGGGGATTTCCAGCAGTTTCTCAAAGAGATGGTCGCGCAGTCCCTGCAGGCGCGCGCTCTCCTCCGCAAGCTCCGCCGCTGCAATGGCAGCAGACTCGCCAAGGCCGACGATGCCCGCCGTATTCTCCGTGCCTGCCCGCAGGCCGCGCTCCTGCTCGCCGCCATGGATGAACGGCGCGAGCTTGTGGCCGCGGCGCAGGTAGAGCGCACCGATGCCCTTGGGCCCATAGAGCTTGTGTCCAGAGAGCGAGAGCGCATCGACCTGCCATTCCTTGACCGAGACGGGAATGTGGCCGACAGCCTGCACGGCATCCGTATGGAAGAAGACACCGTGCGCCCGGCAGATGGCGCCGATCTCAGCGATGGGCTCGATAGTGCCGACCTCGTTGTTGGCCGCCATCACCGAGACGAGAAAGGTATCAGGGCGCAGCGATGATTCGACGGCTTCGGGCTGTACACGCCCTTCGCTGTCGACATCGAGGTACGTCACCTCGATGCCAGAGGGCAACGCCTCACAGGCGCGCAGCACTGCATGATGCTCGACCTTCGTCGTGATGATATGGCCGCCGCCATGGCGCAGTGCCTCTTCTGACAAGGAGCGGATGACCCAGTTGTCGCTCTCACTGCCGCCGCTCGTGAAGAAGATCTCATCCGGCTCCGCACCTAGGAGCGAGGCAAGCTGGCGGCGCGCCTGGCTCACGGCCTGACGCGCCTCGCGTCCAAAGGAATAGAGGCTCGAGGGATTGCCGTACTGCTCACAGAAATACGGCAGCATCGCCTTGAGCACGCGCGCGTCGACCGGCGTCGTCGCCGCGTAGTCCAGATAGACAGGCTTCATCGCGCGCACCCTACTTTCTTCGGATTGTCCGGCTGATCCACGCAGAGGTCGTAGAGCGTGATGTGGTTGAGCACATTGCTGATGCTGTCACAGACCTTCTCCCAGACGCCGCGCGTCACGCAGGCGCAGGCCCTGTCACACGGCTGCTCAGAGGACTCGGCGCTCGTCAACAGGCAGTCGACGAGCGCAATGGGCCCCTCTACCGTCGTGATGATCTCGCCAATTGTGATGTCCTTCGGGTCGCGCGCGAGCATGTAGCCACCCTGCGCCCCGCGTACGCTCTTGACAATGCCGGCCCTGCGCAGCGGCGCCATGAGCTGTTCGAGATAGTTCTCTGAGAGTCCCTGGCTCGTCGCGATGCTCTTCAGGGATACAGCACCCTCGCCGTAGCGCAGCGCCAGCTCGTAGAGCGCCGTCACGCTGTATCTTCCTTTCGTCGATATCTTCATGATGCACCTCATATCTAGAATGAAACGGAATTCCGAGTAAATACCTTGGATTTATATTGACAATATAGCAGAAATGACCCAAGGTGTCAAAATATCCCGGTTTCCCCTGCCACAGGTATACGCAAGAGGAAATTCAGAAGCGCTCCGGCCAGCACTTCTTGAGGTAATCGTGCAGCGCCTTCTCACGGCCGAGGTCTGTCGGCTCGTAGTAATGCGCCGTGCGGATCTTGTCGGGCAAGTACGCCTGCTCTTTGAAGTGGCCCGGGTAGTCGTGCGGGTAACAGTACGACTGGCCGTGACCGAGCGCCGCGGCACCCTTGTAGTGCGAGTCGCGCAGGTGCTTTGGCACCGTGCCGCAGTCCTTCGTGCGCACATCAGCGAGCGCCGCATCGATGCCGAAATAGGCCGCATTGCTCTTCGGCGCCGAGGCGACGTATGTCACAGCCTGCGCCAACGTGATGCGCGCCTCCGGCATGCCGATGAACTGCACAGCCTGCGCGGCGGCCATCGCGAGTGTCAGGGCCATCGGGTCGGCATTGCGACATCTTCCGACGCACAGATGACGATGCGCCGCGCGATGAATTTGACATCTTCGCCCGCTGCGAGCATGCGCGCTAGGTAATGGAGTGCCGCATCCGGGTCACTGCCGCGCATGCTCTTGATGAAGGCCGACGCTGTGTCGTAGTGATTGTCGCCCGTCTTGTCATAGCGCTGCACGCGCTCACCCGTGATTTCCTCGAGCATATCGAGCGTGATGGCGCCGCCCGATACCGGCAGCATCGCCGCCGCGCCCTCGAGCAGGTTGAGCGCCATGCGGGCATCGCCGCCCGCCATCTGCGCCATGGCCTTCAGGACCTCGTCCGCAGCTCGATATGCTGCCCGCCGAGGCCGCGCTCACTGTCGCCGAGCGCCCGGCGCAGGACCTCGACGAGCTGCGCATCCGTCAACGGATAGAGCCTGACGATGCGCACGCGCGAGAGCAGCGCGTGGTTGACCTCGAAGAACGGATTCTCTGTCGTCGCGCCGATGAGGATGAGCCTGCCGTCCTCAACGTACGGCAGCAGCACATCCTGCTGGCTCTTGTTGAAGCGATGGATCTCGTCGATGAAGACGATCGTGCGGCGCTGATAATAACGGCGCGCCTCATCAGCCTCCTTGACGATGCGGCGCAGGTCGCTGATGCCAGCCGAGACAGCATTGAGCTTCTCAAAGGCGCTGTCCGTCATCTCAGCGATCATCTGCGCGAGCGTCGTCTTGCCCGTACCCGGCGGGCCATAGAAGATAATGGACGGAATCTGGTCTGTCTCGATCATGCGGCGCAGAAAATGGCCGCGGCCCACAGCCTCCTGCTGGCCGATGAATTCCTCGAAGTTGCGCGGACGCATGCGGCGTGCAAGCGGCAGGAAGGCGCGCATGGCCCCGCTGTCCGCCGCCTGCCCCTTCTTCCCCTTCGGGCCGCGCGGGTTGAAGGGCAGCTCTGCAAAGAGATCCAGGCTTTCCTTGTCGTTATCCATGGTGCTCACCTCAGCGTCCCGTCGAGCCGAAGCCGCCCTTGCGCACTTCACCCGCACCGGCTTCATCGCCATCTACCGCCAGGTACTTCATGAAGATGCCCTGCGCGATGCGCTCGCCGCCCTCGATTGTCACGGCCGCCTTGCCGCGATTCCAGAGCGCGATGAAGATGTGACCCTCGTTCTCTTCATTATTGTAGTAATCGGCATCGACGATGCCGACATGATTGGCGAGCATGAGGCCGCGCTTTATAGCCATGCTCGAGCGGATGTGGATGATCAGCACCTCGTCGCTCTGCATGTACGCCTTGAGTCCCGTCGGCACCATCGCCAACTGTCCCGGCTCGACGACGACCGTGCGCGCTGCCTGCAGGTCGTAGCCAGCACTCGCCGCCGTCTTGCGCTGCGGCAGATCGATGCCGCGCCCCTGATACTTCGATACAATCTCGAAACCTCTCGTCTTCATCTCAATCTTCCTTTCGTTTTCGTTCTCGGCTCATCTCTATCGCCTTTATCACTTGTATCGTTTCACGCTGTGTCGCTTCCAGTACACGACAAAAGGCCCTTCCCATCAGAAATGGAAGGACCTTCAAAGAAACATCGAGGCATCGTGTTTCAGGCATTCTCCGGTTTCTTTTCCGGATGCTCCGCGCCAAACATCCCCGCAATCGGATGCGCCGGCGTGATCGTCGAGATGGCGTGCTTGTAGACCATCTGCTGCTTGCACATGACATCGAGCACGACCGTGAAGTTGTCGAAGCCGCGACACACTGCCCTTGATCTGGAAACCGTTGACCAGATGGATGGTCACGGGAACATTCTCTTTGCGCACCTGATTGAGGAAGCTGTCCTGCAGATTGATTGCCTTGTTGGGCATAAAACCCCACCTTTCTACGTTTCTACATTTCTGAATCTCTGAATCTCTACGTTTCTTCTCTTGTTCGAGTCCCGACGCATGCTGCCAGGCATCGTGCCCGACATTGCTCATCTTTTATTCCTTTTCGCTCATTCTGGCAAAAATCCTGCCATATCCGTCAAAATCCTTTGCAAAAGTTCATCTGCCGTGCAACCTTCCGGCTCGTACCAGTGGATGTACTTCATCTTGCGGTACCAGGTCATCTGGCGCTTGGCGAAGTGGCGCGTGCCCGTCTTGATGGCCTCAACGGCCTCCTCGCGCGTGATCTCGCCCGCGAGATAGGAGGCCATCTCCTTGTAGCCGATTCCCTTCATCGCGGGCATCTCGCGCGTGACGCCCCGGGCTAGCAGCCCCCGGACTTCCTGCTCAAGGCCTGCCTCCACCATGCGGTCGACGCGCTCGTTGATGCGCGCGTAGAGAAGCTCACGCTCCCAGCGCAGGCCGATGACGAATGCATCGTAGTAGAGATGCGCCTGCATGTCCTCCGCCGTCTCATCGAACGCCTTTTCGCGCGAGATCGTCTCGCCGAAATGCGCAACCTCGAGCGCGCGGATGACGCGCCGCGGATTCTTCGTATCGACAGTTGCCGCCGCTGCGGGGTCTTCCCGTTTGAGCCGCGCAACGACAGACTCGAGGCCTTCCTTTTCGATGAGCTCCTTCATCTGCTGGCGGAAGGATGCGTGCTCTCCTGTCTCGTTGAACTGGTAATCCTCGAGCAGCGCCTTGATGTAGAGGCCCGTGCCGCCCGCGAGAATGGGCACCCTGCCCCGCTCATTGAGGCGGTGGATGATGGCCTTGGCCTGCTGCTGGAAGAGCGGCACACTATAGGCCTCATCAGGGGCACAGATGTCGATGAGATGATGCGCGACGCCCTGACGCTCCGCTTCATCCGGCTTAGCCGCGCCGATGTCAAAACCGCGGTAGACGAGCATCGAGTCACCTGACAAGATCTCGGTGTACAGTGCCTTCGCGAGCTCGACGGACAGTGCCGTCTTGCCCGAAGCCGTCGGCCCGAGGATGACGATGAGTTTCTCGCGCTTTGCTGAGTGTACGGTTGACACAGGCCCCATCAGAGCACCCGTTTCCCGCCCGGCTCGATGATGTGGACTTCTGCGCGCGACATCGCCTCTGTGATCTCCTCGTAGTGGCGTACATCCTGATTGATAATCGGCCACGTGTTGTAGTGGATGGGGATGACGTGGCGCACATTGAGGAGCTGCGCCGCAAGAGCGGCATCCTCAAGGCCCATCGTATAATTGTCGCCAATAGGCAGCAAGGCATAGTCGAGCGCATCCTTCTGGCCGATGAGCTCCATGTCGCGGAACAGCGCCGTATCACCGGCAAAGTAGACGACTTTGCCGCCCATGTAGACGACGTAGCCGCAGGCCACACCGCCTGCAACGCCTGCGCTGTGCTGCGCGAGCGTCATGCGGACCTTGCCGAACGGCAGCGTCAGCGAGCCGCCGAGGTTCATCGGGTACTGCTTGAGGCCGGGCTTGCGCTCCTCGCAGAGCGCGAGCACCTCCGGGATGGCGACGATGGCCGCTCCCGTGCGGGCCGCGATCTCCGGCGCATCGCCGAGATGGTCGCTGTGCGCATGGCTGACGAGGATGTAGTCGCAGTCCACATCAGCGGGCAGCGATAGCAGCTTTTTGGGGTTGCCCGTCAGGAATGGGTCGAAGAGT
>ENA-OQED01000559-OQED01000559.1-human-gut-metagenome-genome-assembly--contig:-NODE-559-length-14536-cov-1.470331_pt1 | contig 14536 bp, 17 predicted proteins | sample MGYA00242790_ERZ504625 | MGnify/ENA primary metagenome ERZ504625 (study PRJEB26092, sample SAMD00036345) | human gut metagenome | host: Homo sapiens | study: EMG produced TPA metagenomics assembly of...
AGCAGAAGCTGAATGTGCTACTCTTTTTATGAACCGTATTCACAATTTTACATTTTATAATTTAAACGGGATTTTGAAATATGAACAGAACTGTTGAACGCACGCTGGCCATCCTGGAACTGATTGCAAATAGTGAAAACGGAATCACTCTTCAGGAAATTGCGCAGGCAATGGATATGGCAAAAAGCAGCGCTTTTGTCGTTGTTCATTCGCTGCTTGAACTTCAATACATCAAAACTGTGGAAAACAACGACAAAAAATACTGCCTCGACATACGAACATTTTCCCTTGGCATGAAGTATGTCAGCGATCTGACACTGATAAAGCAATGCGGCAGTTATCTGCCTGCTTTAGCGGAAAAATATAATAAAAACCGCCTTTGTAGGTGTTTTGAACGGCACACAGGTGGTTTATCTCTACAAGTATGTAGGCCGCAATGCGCGTCTGGCTACCTGTGCCATCGGCTCCAGCAAACCAGTATACGCCACCTCTCTGGGCAAGGTCATACTTGCCTATCTGCCAAGGGAGGAGCAGCTTTCCATCATCGACAAAATCAAATTTGTTCCCTTCACGCCATACACCATCGTTTCCAAGGATGACCTTTTAAAAGAGCTGGATTCGATCCGGCAAAAAGGGTATGCGACCGAAAACCGGGAGCTGGGAGAGTTTACCTTCTGTTACGGCGTTCCCGTATTTGATCATAAAGGAAATGTGATTGCGTCCATTTCTTTGTCAGATATCGCCCTGAGCGACCAGGACGCTTCGGAGATAGTGGCCGACCTGAAGGCGGCTGCCTCGGAAATTCCAAAACTGCCGACTATACATTGCGCTAAGTCTATTTCGTTGTGTACAGATTTCTCTTGTTTCCAGAAAATGTTTGGTGCGGCATTTGTGCTCTGCGCTGACTTTATATATATTTTTCTTTCAACCAGACAGACGCCGAACCCCGGAACATTTTAAGACAAAAGAACAGGAGTGAATTAAATGGCTTTACACGTCGTCAACGAAGCCCGACGCTGCTTGAACTGCAAAGTACCTCAATGCAGAAAGGGTTGTCCCATCAATACGCCTATTCCCGATATGATCCAGCTGTTTTTACAGAATCAACTGGAGGCAGCGGGAGAAATGCTGTTTCTGAACAACCCCCTCAGCATTGTTTGTTCTCTGGTATGCGATCATGAAAAGCAATGCGAGGGCCACTGTGTGCTGGGACGAAAAGGAATGCCGGTACATATATCCAGCATTGAAAATTACATTTCCGACGCTTATCTGGATCGCTTGTCCCCCGTTTTGCCGGCTTCTTCCGGAAAGCGGGCTGCTATCATCGGAAGCGGTCCTGCCGGAATCACCATCGCTGTGCTTCTGGCTCAAAAAGGACATGATGTAACAATCTTTGAAAGTCGGGAAAGAATCGGCGGCGTGCTTCGTTACGGCATTCCGGCATTCCGGCTTCCCAAAACAATATTGGATCGTTATAAAACACAGCTGCTGAAAATGGGCATTCACATTCGGCCAAACACCTCCATAGGCGGTGCCTTAACGGTGGATGACCTGCAGAGAGATGGCTATCAGGCAATTTTTATCGGAACCGGCGTATGGCGTCCCAAAAAACTTGGAATCCCCGGGGAAAGCCTGGGTCACGTCCACTTTGCCATTGATTATCTCGTTGATCCCGATGTATATGATCTGGGCGAACATCTGGCAGTGATCGGTGCAGGCAATTCCGCTATGGATGTTGCACGTACTGCGCTGCGAAAAGGCACCAAAAGTAAGTGTGCTTTGCCGCGGTCCAAAAGCAGCCGCCAGCCAACGTGAAGTGGATTATGCGGTAGCGGATGGCGTAGAATTCCTGTATGGCGCACGCACAGAATCGATTGACAGGGACGGAGTGTGGTTCAAACAGGCAGAGTTTGATCAGGATGGAAATATCTGCCGCCTGTCTGAACCAATGCTGTTCCATGCAGACGGCGTGATCATAGCCGTAAGCCAGGGGCCCAAAAACAAAAATTGTGAGCACCACCTCCGGTCTGCAAACCACAGAGCATGGCCTTCTGTTCACCGATGTTCACGGGAACACCACCCGTCCTGGCATTTTTGCCAGCGGTGATGTGGTATTAGGAGCGCGCACCGTAGTGGAAGCTGTAAAATATTCCAAGGAAGTTGCTCAGGTTATGGATGAGTATCTTTCTTCCATTCAGGACTGACCCATACAAAAGAGGCTGTTGCACAAGGAAAAAATCCAAGTGCAGCAGCCTCTTTACGGTTAAATGCCTCCAGAAGCACAAAAACGCTCGCCATAGACCCCCTAATTTCCAAAAAGCAGATAACTCAAACAGGCCCTTCTGAATAACGATTGTTTTCCAGAGGAGCCTGTTTTCCAAATTTTCAAAAATCAGAAATTCAGGTATGCTTTAGGCTGAATCAAATGCAGATTTTGCAGTCCACTGTTGCACTTTGCCAGCAGGTGAGCAATGTTTTGGGAAAGCCCCAAAAACAGAAGCTCCGCCAGGACTTTGACTTTACCGCCGGTAAGGAAACGCTTGAAATTCCGATTGTGCTTTAGCTGTCCGAAGGCACCCTCTGCCTGAATGGAACGGTTGCAGCGCAGCAGCTTTCCTTCCTCGGTGGTAATGTTGTGATACGCATTCTTGCGCAGATTCTGAAATTCCCAGCAGACAAAAATTTCTTTGCGCTTTTCGCTGTCTTTAGCCTTGCAGCAGGCTGCACGGTAAGGGCAGCCGGAGCAGTCCTCGCAGCGGTAAACAGAGATTTTGCGCTCTGTACCGTCCTTCGCATGGGAGGTATAGTGAGAACTGAGATCCAGATGTCTGCCGTTCTTGCAGATAAAGCAGTCATCCGGTTCGTAATAGCCCATGTTTTCCATTCTGCCAACCTGTGACTTTGAAGAACGCTTTTTCCCCGATTCATAGTTGGCGGGCTTAATAAATGCAGTCTGGCCATTTTCAAACAGCCAGCGGTAATTGGCAAGACTTTCATAGCCGGAATCCGCCACGACATTGCGATAGGATTTTCCGTGCTTATGCCATAAATAGGTCAAAAACGGAATCAGCGTGCCGAAGTCCGTTCTGTTGCTGAATACGCCAATGCCGGTTATGAAACCGCTGTTGACAGCAAACTGAACATTATATCCGGGTTTTAGCTGGCCATTGCGCATATGGTCGTCTTTCATATGCATAAAAGTGGCATCTGTGTCTGTCTTGGAATAGCTGTTGCGATTCTCCCCGCAAATTGCCTTCTTTCTGTTATACTCCATCCAGCGGCGATACAAGAGAGCCAGTTCATCCCGCTCCCGAACGATTTCCGGCTTATGGTGCCCGCGGCCTTTTTTCACTTCAATGCCCTGCGCCTTGATTTCCGTATTGAGTTGTTCCAGTCTTTTCTCCACCTTAGTCGAGGTCAGATTTCCTTGCGGACATACCAGTTCTTTCAACCGTGCCTTGATTTTCTCAAGCTGTTTGCTTACCTGCTTTAGCCATACGAATGTATACCGATTTGCTTTGCTTTCGATTTTGGTTCCGTCCACAAACACCTCGGAGTGCTCGGTATACCCTTTATTCTCCAGCTTCTTTACATATTGAAAGAACAAATCCTCAAACGCTTCCTGCAGGTTACGGTTGCCCCGAAATCTTGCTATAGTGCAGTGATCCGGTGTTTTCTGATCTTCCAGCAGCCAGCGAAATACCAAATTCTCCCTGCACAGCTCCTCTATTTTACGGCTGGAATATACGCCCTTCATGTAGGCGCACACCAGCACTTTAAATAACACACGCGGCTCTATCTGCGATTTTCGGATTCCCGAATAAGCTCTATACAACTTTGTGTAATCCAGTTCCTCAAGCTGGATGCTTGCCTGATAGAGCGCGTTGTGCTTCGATATTCTTATTTCTGTCGGCATCCGAAATTTTAACTGTTGACTTTTTTCCAAAATTTCGATATGCTGTTCTTGCTTTTGAGTTTTTCTGCTCACAACTATTAAACTTAAAGCAAAAGACCGAAGTTGTAAAGCCTTTTTTGGCTTTTACTTCGGTCTTTCTTTTTTAGAGGATGTGCAACAGCCCCTTTTGTATGGAGCATACTCCGTTGCAGCACTGCCTTTTCTTGCAATCCAAGCACATCCATGTTATGATTATAAAAGGTCATATGACCCGAAAAACATCCCCCTTTATGCGAGGAGAAAGGAGTTGCTCCATGCTTTCAAACCAATGGCTGAACATCCTGATTGTTGGTATTTATTTTGTTTTTCTCATTGTAATAGGATGGATTTTTCGAACCTTTTCTTCCAATACCAGTGACTATTTTAAAGGCGGAGGAAAAATGCTGTGGTGGATGGTGGGTTCCACCGCATTCATGACGCAATTCAGCGCTTGGTCTTTTACCGGTGCTGCCGGCAAGGCTTTCAGCAATGGTCTTTCTGTAATGATGATTTTTCTCGGTAATGCTCTGGGATATTTTTTCAATTATCTCTTTTTTGCCGCCAAATCGCGGCAAGTGCGGGTGGTAACTCCTATTGAGGGAATTCGGCTCCGCTTTGGTAAGGTAAATGAACAGGTATTTACTTGAGCCAGCGTTCCCAGCAGTATTTTCCAGGCGGGCATCTGGCTGAACGGTCTTGCCATTTTTGTATCTGCCGTATTCGATATACCCATGTCCACTAGAGCACATTGATCTCGGCCTTTGTCTATGTTATTTTTCTTTCTGCAACGTTTTCATATTCCTAATGTGGTAGGGAATGTAAGGTCATGTGCGGCCATATTCTGGATTGTTTCGACCGCTATTTTGATCTGTCGCACAGCCGGGAGGCTATGCTGCGTTTTGCGCACACCCAGTTAGACAGCTCGCGCAAATCGGTCGCCAAAAAAGCTGCGCGTTTCCTGCAAAAGCATGAGCTATAAGCGGGGGATCTTTTCTTAGACACGCCGGCACGATGCTGTCAGGGGTAAAATTGGGGTAAAGGGACAGGGAATTCAAGTTTTGCAAAGCAAAAAACAGCGCTGAATCAAATGATTCAGCGCTGTTTTTGGTGGTTGCGGAGACAGGACTGTCAGCGGCTCCGCGCTGGCTGCAATTAGCGTACTGCGCAGGAAAGCCAATCGCAAGTAAACAAAATGGGTACCGGCCTATATCAGCGCACGGAAACCATATCCATAGGATTCACACGCACACCATCCTGCATTACCTCAAAATGTAGGTGGTTGCCTGTGCTGTCGCCGGTGCTGCCTACATAACCAATCACTTGACCAGCCGTCACGGTTTCGCCCGCCGTGACGGCTGATGCTGTCATATGGGCATACCGCGTGGACAAGCCCGCGCCGTTATCCAGCAGCACCTGATTGCCGTAGCTGTCGTTCCAGCCGCTGACCAAAACAGTTCCGCTGTGGGCAGCCAAGATGGGCGTACCCTCCGGCGCGGGAATGTCCGTGCCGCGATGCCCGGTATTGCCAAAGGCGTCTGCTTCCCCGAAGTGGCAGGATATATAGGTGTGACCCGGCAACGGCCAGCACAATTCGCCGTCCGCAACAGCAATCCCGCCGCACAGGGCAAGCAGACTGGGGCGCATTTCCTCGGAAAGCAGCTGGTGCAAAATGTCCCGCTGGTCTTGCGTAAAGCGGTACAAATCTGCCAGCGCGTCCACCGATTTGCTGCTGACCGCGATGTGCAGAATGTACTCCGTGGCAGGCTCCGGGTCGGGTTCGTCCTCGGTCGGTTCCGGTGTGACGGTTACTTCCTCCACCTCGGCGCTTATTTCGTGCATCGCCCAAAAGGTGTCCTGAATCAACCGCTTCTTGCTTTCGTCAATGACGACCACATCGCCATCGTTGTTTAAGTTGTTCTGCACGGCAAAGACGGCCAGCACTTCAGGCCAGTAGCTCGCCCAAGTGTGACCGTCCTCGTAGTCGTATTCCATCGTGGTTTCGCTGCACTCCGGATGCGCCGACACAATGTCGTTGATGGCCGTGCCGAAGTCAGCATTGGTTTCGGCAACGATTTCGGCAATGCGGATGCTGTTCGGGTCGCCGGATTCATCGGCAAACAAGATGCCCATCGGTGAGCCGATCACCGCCGCAGCCGCGCCTATGACCATCGCCAGCAACAGCACCACGCCGCCCGCGCCAAGCAGCGCCAGCAGCGAACCGGCTGCACGCCGTATCGTGCGCGTCAGTATCGCTTTCAGCCGCAGCCACGCAGCTTGCAGCAACGTGCGAATCCTGCCCAGCGCTGCTTGTCGGATGCCACCGGAAAAAGCAGGGACAGTATCGGGCAGTCTGACGCCGCTGCCAAGTACCGTGCCGCCCGCCTGCTTTTGCAGATGGCGGCGCACCGTTTCGCGCGTGAGGTGTTGGCGTTTCAGCGCCTGCATTTTGTCACGGTAGGAATCGGGCGTTTTGATCTCCCGCTTATCCAGCGCCTTTTGCCGAAAGCGCTGACGCTTGAATGATTCTCGCCGGTCGGCACTCTGCGCAAAGGGGGGACTTTCTGTTTCAGCGGGCTGGGCGGCGTGTGTGGTTGGCACACGCTGGCGCTTTTCCTGTAAAATCCGAAATTGACGGTAGCTGATTCGTCCTGTGTCCAGCGCCTTGCTTTGCAGGTTTTCTGCCGCCTGTGCGGCTTTTTCGGAAACAACCGTCTGGGCGTATTCTTCCGGCGTCTGCTGCTCGGTATCTGCTGCAGATTCCGCCTGCCGCACTGTCTGCTTTCGCTTGGCTTCAGCTTTTTGCAATGCCGCGCGTATCAGCCGCTTGCGCTTATACTCCATAGTCAGCGCTCCCCACGGTTGGCGGCGCTGCGCTCCTGCATCAGGCGTTTATACTGGTCAGGGGTGCATTTCATCGGCATAATCCCAATGGGGGTCGGTAAGAACAGCTCCGGGTCACGAAACAGCTTTTCGTAGTAGCGGAACTGTTTGTCGGTCAGGCTGCAAAATTCCTCCCCGGAAAAACCGCAGATGAAGAAATTGCCCGCGATAACATCGTAGTCCTCAATGCAACGGTTCAGCGGCAGACCGTCCACCTTGCCCGAATCGTTGCAGACAAGCGCCACATTGTCCTTTGACCACGGGTATACGGCTCGCATATACCCGCCGACAAGCTGCTGAAGGGGGTGCAGCTCATTCACAACAAACCGTTCCTCCGGATATTTGCCCGGCTGAACATACAGAATACGGATTTTGTTTTCGTTTACCATGTAGAAATCTCCTTTTTGACAATAAAAATACCGCTGTATCGGGTGATACAGCGGGGGTGACAAATATAAAGTGTCCGGCTCCTTATGCGTTAGACGGGGGCGCTTGCTTGGTAGCCACCTTCGCCGCCACAAACCACCGTCCATCTTCAAACCATAACTCGCGCTCTTTGCCTTGAATCATACAGGTGTAGCGGTCCCCAACGCCGCCCACGTCGGCGGCACGGCGGCAGATGTCCTTGATCTTGTCGATTTTGTAGACCTGCCCTTTATCAAAAATAATCTGCAGAGGTCGCAATCGTCCCTCGGTGCTGAAGCGCACATCGACTTCCACATAGCGCTTTTCTCGTTGAATCATTTACGATGCCTCCTATGCCGTATGAAAATACCCGACCGGGTGGATGTTGTGGTCATCGTAGGCGTTAATGCCGCCCAGCACCGGGTCTGTGTATACTACGGCCCTCTGCACACTGCGGTAGCCGTACCGCTGGCGCAGGGTGTCCACGGCTTTGTCGATGTGCTCCAGCTTCTCGCGCTTTTCCTCATTGGAGAAAAAGCCTAATTGCACTGCGCAATCCGCGGGGCACAAGTCGGCACCGCGCACACCGATGCTACGCAGGGGCTTTGGCCACGAGTAATTGCGCTTGAATAAATCAAAGGCAATGCGGGCAATTTCGATGCTCACATTGGTGGGGCTATCCAGCTTTCGACGGCGCGTAAAGCCGGACAGTTCATTATCCCGCACATAAATCTCCACCACATTGCACTTGCTGCCGAGGTCGCGCATACGCATGGCAACGCTTTCGGAAAGCAGCACCAGCATCAGCCATACATCTTCGTCCGTAGTCAGATCGCGCGGCGTGGTGGCGCTGTTGCCCACACTCTTAATGGCGGAATGTGCATCCTGCTTGGCGACCGGCGTTTGGTCCAATCCGCGCGCAAATGCCGAGAGCGTATAACCCATCACGCCAAACCAGCCCTTGAGGACTTCAGGATTCATTTCCGCAAGCTGACCGATGGTGCGGATGCCGTAATTGCCGAGCTTGCGCTGTGTGGCTGCACCAACATACAAAAGATCTCCCGCAGGCAACGGATATACGATTTCCTTATAGTTTTCCGGCTCAATAATTGTGATAGCATCCGGCTTTTTGTAGTCACTGCCGAGTTTCGCGGTAATTTTGTTGAAAGAAACACCAATGGAAACGGTGATACCCAATTCACGCTTTATACGCACACTGATTTCCTTTGCGATCTTGACGGGGCTTCCGAACAACCCTACGCTGCCGGTTATATCCAGCCATGCTTCGTCAAGCCCAAAGGATTCAACTTGATCTGTATAATCATTAAAAACTTCTCGCACATAGCCGCTGTACTTCTGGTATTTTCCATAGCTGGCGGGTACAATAATTAAGTCACGGCAGTGCTGCTTGGCTTCCCATATTGGCATCCCTGTTTTCACGCCCATCCGCTTGGCGGGGTAACTGGCGGTAAGTACAATGCCGTGTCGTGCTTCCGGGTCACCGCAGACCGCAATGCTTTTCCCGCGCAGTTCAGGATGCTCCTGCATCTCAACACTGGCATAGAAACAATTACAATCGCAATGTAATATATGCCGTTGCCCCATATTGCCCTCACCTCCGTTAGCTCTATTATAATTACACATTGTTTCACTTTCAAGTGCTTTTTTTAGCACAAAATATGAAAATCCGTGTAATCGTACCCTTGACTTTACTTGGGCGAGGATGTACAATAATGTTGAGGTGATATACCGTGAGTAATTGGAGCAGCCGAATCCGCGCTGAACGTGAGCGTCAGAATCTCACCCGTGAGCAGGTAGTGCAGCGTATGTTGCAATTCTTACCCGATTCCGAAAAAGCCGTCACCACAAGAACTCTGATGGCTTGGGAGGCCGGTGAACGTGAACCCCGTGTTACCGTAGGTCTAGCGTTGGCGCTGGCACTAGGTGTTGAAGATATGACCGACTTATATCTGGATTCCGAACCCAAATTGAACCGAACGGGGCAGCAGCGCTTGGGCGAGTATCGTTCGATGCTTTTGCATACAGCCGAATTTGTGGAACGGCAGGAACACACACTGCGTCTGTTGCCGGTCTATTTACAGCCCGCCTCTGCCGGTACCGGTCAGTGGCTGGACGATGACGCCCAAGAAATGACCGAAGTGGACGAATCCGTACCCACCAAGGCGGAGTTCGGTGTCCGCATCGCCGGTGACAGTATGGAGCCGCGCTTTGTGAACGGGCAGACCGTGTGGGTCAAAGCGGCACAAGACGCCAACAACGGTGATATTGTGCTTTGCACCTTGAACGACCAAGGCTATTGCAAAAAGCTGTGCAAGGACGAAAACGGCATTGCGCTGATTTCCCTGAATAAAAAATACGCCCCCATCCCTGTGCGGGAGGAGGACGAATTCAGGATCGCCGGTATTGTAGTAGGATAAGGAAGGAGCATCGCGTATGTGTGGACGGTATCAGTTTTCTGCAGATGAATATAAAGAGATTCGCCAGATCGTGCGCGATGCGCAGCGCCGCAGCGAGGGAAACGAACTCAATTTCCCAATGGCAGGAGATATTTGCCCCTCGCAGGTGGCACTGGTGCTGGTTTCACGCGGGGAGAAGATCGTGGGAGAGTTCCAGCAATGGGGGCTGCCCGGTTTTCGCGGCAGACAGCAAATCATCAATGCCCGCGCTGAAACGGTGACGGAAAAGCCGATGTTTCGCCGCAGTATTGCCTTCCAGCGCTGCGTGATCCCTGCCACCGGCTTTTATGAATGGGACGCCGCCAAGCACAAATATTTTTTCCAAATGCCGGGACAGCCGATTTACTTAGCGGGCATCTATGATAATATAAGTGGTGTGAACTGCTTTATCATTCTGACCACAGCGCCCAATGATTCGGTAGCGCCCATCCACGACCGTATGCCGTTGCTGCTTTCCCACGAGCAGGTGCGCCCGTGGTTGGTGGACGCCGGTGCGGGCGCTGGAGGCTGCTTTGCAGCCGCCCGCCGCTGCTGCTGCGTACAAGCTGTGATGGGCAGTTAGGCTTTGATGATCTTGCGTGAGAGGGTTCTATGGGTCAAATTGAGAAATTTGTAAAGGATTCAGGGGTGTCGATTCCTGCCTACAATGTCTGTTTTTATGACAGCAACGGCACCGATGAAATTCTGGACAACATTCTTTGCGGCAAGAAGCGCGCCAACACGGGGCTGTTCAGCCTGTTTGAAGCCCAGATGCAGCTGCTGCCGCGCACGGGTGATTACACGGTCGTGCTGGGCAGCGATATGCAGCCGCGTTGCATTACCCGCACCACAAAGGTGGAGATTGTCCCGTTTGAAGATGTGACGGCAGACCGTGCCGCCGCCGAGGGGGACGGCACCCTTGCCGCGTGGAAGAAAGCCCACCGCAAGGCGTTTGCCGCAGCGTGTGAGGAAATCGGCAGGAACTTTGACGAAAGCATGAAGTGCGTCTGCGAGTATTTTGATGTGGTTTACCGCGCAGATGGGCAGTGAGATAAATCGAAATTTCTTGGGAGGAATATATATGGTTGGAAGAATTTATCACGTTTGGATTAACAGTTTCTGATTTGGATCGCTCGGTTGCCTTCTACAGAGACATCCTTGGACTTGAGTTTCAAGGAGAAATTTTTATGGAAGGCAAAGAAACAGATAAAATGTTTCGTAGAGCAAATTGCAAAGCAAGGGTCGCTTATTTGAACGGTTCTAAGGCTATTGAAACGCCACCGGTCGAGCTGATTCAGTTCGTAAACAGCGAGATTCATAAAGAACAATCCGACTTGTTTACGACATCCATCTCGGAAGTATGTTTCTATACGGATGACATTGATTCTGTCTATAATACCCTTATCGAAAATCATGTGGAGTGCTTGTCTGAACCGCAGTATTTCGACTTTAGGGCAGATGGATTTGGGGAAAGCAGAGCGTTTTATTTCAGAGACCCGGATGGCATTATCCTTGAAATGATGCAGCCTCTTTGATAAGAAATCATAGGTATAGGAAATTGCCAACTTCCAGTTTGTAGAACAAATCCACAACAAATAACGGCAGTTAGGAGAACCCCATGATTTTACACATAAACAGCAGTGAGTATGATTACCATACCTTGGTCAAGGTTGCGGAGATGGCAGGGCTTGCGGGCCTTGTCGGCTTTCATGAATCCGAGGACGGCTATATTGTCAGCTTTCCGGATACAGAAAACACGCAGGCGCTTATTAACGACTACAAAGCGCGCCTGCGTGATTTAGAAAACAATATCTGGCAGCACTAGACTGCCACTAATTCTAAGGCGGGCTTCGGCCCGCCTTTTCTTTATGCAAAATCATTTCTCTGCGGTTGCCTCACCCGGTTTGGTCGTGATGAGCTTATACACCGCCGTATCCTTGGGTTCCAGATTGGAGAACGGTATCATGCTGTTGCCCATCTTGATGATGCCGTGTCCCTCGCTGGCGTTGCGCAGAAATTCCAGCTGCGGCTTGGACAGCCCGTACAGGCGTTCCAAGGCTTCCAGACTTTTCGATTGCCGCAGCATAATGACAAACTCGCTGTTGGAAAGCAGCGCATACGCCACGGGGTTATCCAGATAGTCCTGAATATCCTGCGAGATGCCGGTGCGTAGGCATTGTACTTTCGGAATCTTTTCCAAGAGGAATACAGGAAATTGGAACTCATCGGGTCCTTTAACAGCACATGAATCTCATCAAAGTAGATCCATGTTGCCGCCGTGGCGTCCTTGCGGCGGTTGGTCATCACCTGCATATTGATGAACTCCAGCAGGGACATCATGGCAATCGGGCGGAGCTGGTCGCCCAGGCTTTGGATATTAAAGCAAATCAGGCGGTTGTTCATATCCACATTGGTGGTGTGGGAAAACGCCTGCAAGCTGCCGTTGGCGAATACATCCAGCATCAACGCCAGCTGCTTTGCACGGCGCAGGTTGGATTTGTTCAAATCCCGATACAAAATCACCGAGCGTCGGGCAGGGCGCTGTGTAGCCAGAGGCAATCAGCGGTTTATAAATGTTTTTGAGGCTGGCAGCAATCAGGCTTCTGTCCTCCGGCTGAAGATGCCCATTCTCGCCGATCAGCTTGTCCAGCATCGACAGTACAAACTCAATTTTGGCAACATCGGGCGGCACATCGGTCTTGGGGTCGTAATGATAATCCAGCGGATTAAAGTATGTCCGGCTGTCCACAGACACCTTGATCGCCTCGCCGCCCAGCGCCTTGACCAGCAGCTCATATTCATTTTCCGGGTCCACCAGAATGAACCGCGCGTTCGGCCAGCGCAAAAACTCCATTATAATTTCCATCTTCACGCTCATGGATTTGCCGCTGCCGGAGGTGGCAATCACCATCGCATTGCCGTTGATGAGCTTGGTACGGTCGCCCACGATCAGGTTGCCGGTAATTGCGTTTCTGCCGTAGAAGATACCCTGCGGGGATTGTACCTCCTGCGCCACAAACGGCACCAGCGCTGTGACGCTGCGGGTCAGCATCATGTGGCTGCTTTCGACACGGCGCAGCCCATAGGGCATCGCGGTGTTAAAGCAGTTTTCCTGCTGAAAGCGCATCTCGGTAAAGCGGCAGTTAAAGTTGGCAGCTGCCGATTGCAGTGCGTCGGTTTCCTGTTTGATTTCCTCCAAGGTGTCCGCAAAGAACGCCACACTCAAAAGCACCATAAATACCTGTTGGTCACCCTCACAGATGGCATTGCGGATTTCAGCGGTGTATTTTTCCTGCTGCTGGTTGCGCGGGGAGATGGTTGCCATAAAGTCGAGATTTTCTACGTTGCGTCGGTTTGCACGGTACTTTTCGGAGTCAATCTTCATTTGAGAAGCCTCGATTTCCCGCATTGCATCCTCGGTTTCTACCGGCGTAATATCAATGCTGAGAACGATGTACGGCACCTGTTGGAGCAGCGTCGCCACAAAATTATCGCTCAGCTGCTGCGGATACTGCGCAATCGTCATCGCCTTGGCAAATCCGTCGTCTATTTCCGCGTGTTGGGTTGTAAAGCGCATCGCATCGGGTGCAATCGTGTTGCGGAAATCGTTGCCCAATTTCCCGTAGTCATCAAAGCTGAACTGAAAGCCGCCCTTCCTCGCCGCGGCGAAAAAAAGTTGTGCAGCACCTCCAATCGTTCATTGTTTGTCATAGGTTTGATTGTACAGCCCAGATTGGAAAGCTCCGCCAGAAGGTTGCCCTGCACCTGCCGCAGACGGCTGCGGGCATCGGTGACATTCTGTTTGTTGGTGGATAGAATCAGATACTTGTGCTGCACCACATTGCCCGCGTCTTGGACGCATTGTCGGATTCGGCGGTTGCGTTCTACACGCCACTTATCCAAGCCGTCAAGGTTGCGGTGCAGCAAAACATTTTCGCGGAAGGACTTCTCGTCCATACGCTGGCTCACAATGCAGATTTTTAGCCAGCAGTCAGAAGGCACACCCATATACACCTTGCCGAGCAGGTTAAGGATTTTTGCTTTATTGTCCTCATCGCTCATTGTAAAGTTGATGTCCGGCATGGACCACATCTGGCTGTACACATTGCCGCAGCGCCATGTCCCGTCCTCATAGATTCGGTCGATGGGGATGCTCTGCTGCACACTGCGCGGCACCTTGCGGCTGCCGTAGGTTCTTTGGGTGGACGCATACTCACTTAAACGCAATCTTCTTCACCTTTCCTTTTTGTTTGGGGCGCAGTTCGGTTTTCCATACCCGCCAACCGCTGCACAGAATCGTGCTTTCCAACACGATGATAACAAACTTTTCAAACGGCAGCCCGTCATAGCTTAAAAATCCCGCGGCGGCAATGGGTGCCGCGGCAAGGATACACAACCAGCTGGCGGTTTCCTGCCCCAACAGCGGTTTAGCCCATAAATAAATCAGCACCGCCAACCCAATGGCGATGCCGGAGCAAAGTAACTGGCGCAGGGTCAGCCCCATAAAGATTTCTTCTTGGTAGCGCCGGATGTCTTTATTGATCGGTATCTGCATACTTTTACAACCCCATCATTTCGTGGATTATGCGGTCAGAGCCTTTGATCAGCCCGACCAGCACAAGCATATTGAAGATAATTTCGGTCAGATAACTCCACACTATTGTGGTGGCCTCGCCGCCTGAAACTGTGGGCCTGCTGACAAAAGCGGCGTAGATGACACACGCCAGCACGATGACAGCACCCTCCAAGCAGACGCCGACATAGCTCTTAATAAAGGAAATGCCGACCGACTGTGTGCTTTCCCCGGCAAAGCTCGCCAGCGGCAAGGGAGCCAGCGCCGTGTACATATACAGGCGAAAGA
>ENA-OQED01000562-OQED01000562.1-human-gut-metagenome-genome-assembly--contig:-NODE-562-length-14524-cov-1.695145_pt1 | contig 14524 bp, 16 predicted proteins | sample MGYA00242790_ERZ504625 | MGnify/ENA primary metagenome ERZ504625 (study PRJEB26092, sample SAMD00036345) | human gut metagenome | host: Homo sapiens | study: EMG produced TPA metagenomics assembly of...
TAAGTATAAAATTTTTTGTGGATGGTTCTTCCGGCACAACCGGCCTGCGCATTGCGGACCGCCTGGCCGCACGGGATGAATTTGAGATCCTGCACATTTCCGAAGCCGACCGCAAGGATGTAAACGCCCGCGCCGCCGTGATTAACCAGAGCGATCTGAGCTTTTTGTGCCTGCCGGATGCTGCAGCTAGGGAGGTTGTGCCCCTGCTGCGCCCCGATGTGCGTATTCTGGACACTTCTACCGCACACCGCACCGCGCCGGATTGGGTGTATGGCCTGCCGGAGCTGCATGGCAAACGGGATGCTCTGCGCACCGCCAACCGCGTGGCTGTTCCGGGCTGCTATGCCACCGGCTTTATCACGCTGGTGGCCCCGCTGGTGGAGCTTGGCCTGCTGGCTGCAGATTATCCGCTGACCTGCCACGGGCTTTCCGGTTATTCCGGCGCAGGCAAAAGCGGCATTGCCCAGTACCGCGACCCGGAGCGCGACATTGCCTTTGAAAGCCCGCGCCCCTACGGCTTAACGCTGGATCACAAGCACCTGCCGGAAATGCAGAAGATCTGCGGCCTTGCGGAGCCGCCGGTGTTCTGTCCCATTGTGGATGACTATTACTGCGGCATGGAAGTTACCGTTCCCCTGCGTCTGGACCTTGTGGGCCACAGCGCTGAGGAGCTGGCCACCGCTTTGCAGGAGTATTACGCAGGCGAAACCATGATCAAGGTGCACGCTTTGGGCACTGCCCCCAAGTTCCTGCCCGCCAATACGCTGGCCGGCAAGGACACCTTGGAAATTTACCCCACTGTTTCCCCCGACGGCAAGCGGATGCTGCTCATCAGCCTGCTGGACAACCTTGGCAAAGGCAGCTCCGGTGCCGCCGTGCAGTGCATGAACATCATGCTGGGGCTGGAGGAAACGAAAGGGCTGGAATTGTAAGTTAGGAGTTAGGAGTTTTCCGGTATGTTGGCCTGCTGGCGCATGGCACCGTTTTGGTGTGGTTTGTAGGGAACGGTCTTGACCGTTCCGCAGCTGTCTTTACCGGGTGGGTTCCGTTTCTTCTGATTTTTGATGTTATTTGTGGGAAAGAGGAAAAGTAACATGGCAAAGTATAAGGTCATTCCCGGCGGCGTTTGTGCCGCCAAGGGTTTTTCTGCTTCCGGCGTACATGCCGGGTTCCGGGCCAATCCCAACAAGCTGGATCTGGCCATCATCAAGGCGGATGTACGCTGTGCCGCTGCCGGTGTTTACACCACCAACAAGGTGTATGGCGCCCCCATCAAGGTTGACCGCGCCCACCTGGTGGACGGCCACGCACAGGCTGTTCTGGTGAACAGTGGCAACGCCAACACCTGCGCCGCCAACGGTGTGGATCTGGCCAATGAGTGCTGCGCCCTGGTGGCCCAGCAGCTGGGCATTGCAGCCGAGGATGTTCTGCCGGCTTCCACCGGCGTTATCGGCCAGCCCATGACGATTGACCCGTTCGCCCGCGGTATTCCCGCCGCAGCGGCCAGGCTGCAGGCCAGCGCCGAGGGCAGCAGCGAAGCTGCCAAGGCCATTATGACCACCGATACTTACGAGAAAGAATATGCCATTGAATTTGAGCTGGCCGGCAAAACCTGCCGCCTTGGCGCGATCGGCAAGGGCAGCGGCATGATTGCCCCCAACATGGCCACCATGCTGGCGTTCTACACCACCGATGCTGCCGTCAGCCCGGAGCTGCTGCAAAAGGCACTGCGCGCCGTTGTGCCCACTACCTACAACCAGATGAGCGTTGACCTGGATACCTCCACCAACGATACCCTGCTGCTGCTGGCTTCCGGCCTGGCGGGCAACGAGCCTGTTGTGACCGAAGGCCCGGAGTATGACAAATTCCTGGCTGCCCTGGGCGCTGTGGCGGAGCATATGTGCGCCCTGCATGCTTCTGACGGCGAGGGTGCCACCCACCTGATCACCTGCGAAGTGACCCACGCCCCCCACCCACGAGATTGCCCGCGCCGTGGCAAAGAGCGTTGTCTGCTCCAACCTGTTCAAGGCCGCCGTGTTTGGCCGCGACGCCAACTGGGGCCGCATCCTGTGCGCCATCGGCTATACCCCAGGCGATTTCTCCATTGATAAGGTCTGCGTGTGGCTTTCTAGCAAGGCGGGCGAGGTGTATGTGTGCGAGAACGCAGCCTACCATCCGTACAGCGAGGACGAAGCCGCCAAGGTGCTGGCAGAGCACGATATTCTGGTCAAGGTGGATATGGGCACCGGTGAGGCAAGCGCCAAGGCGTGGGGCTGTGACCTGACCTACGACTATGTGAAGATCAACGGCGATTACAGAACCTGACAGGAGCGCGGAACAGATGAAAAACGAAGAAATGGCGCGGCTTTTTTCGGAGGCCACCCCTTATATCCAGAAATACCATGGCAGAACCATGGTCATCAAATACGGCGGCAACGCCATGATCAACGAGACGCTGAAAAACGCCGTGATGAACGACCTTGTCACCCTGACGCTGCTGGGCGTGCGGGTGGTGCTGGTGCACGGCGGCGGCCCCGCCATCAACGAGATGCTCAAGAAGGTGGGCGTAGAGAGCCACTTTGCAAACGGTCTGCGGGTGACGGACGATGCCACCATGGAGATCGTGCAGCAGGTGCTGGCAGGTAAGGTGAACAAGGACCTTGTGGCAAAGCTGCGCGGGCGCGGCGTGGGTCTGTGCGGCATGGACGGACAGATGCTCCGCTGCACCGAGCTGGACCCCAGCTGGGTCATGTGGGCGAGATCGTCCATGTGGATGCGACCCTGATCGAAAGCCTGCTGGACGGCGGCTTTATCCCGGTGATCGCCACCGTGGGTATGGACGACCTTGGGCAGGCGTACAACGTCAACGCGGACACTGCCGCGGCCCAGATCGCCATTGCCCTCAAGGCGGAAAAGCTGGTGTCCATGACCGATATCGCAGGCCTGCTGCGGGATAAGGAGGACGAGACTACCCTCATCCCCGAGGTGGAGGTGACCGAGATCGAGGGCTACAAGTCCGCCGGTATCATTGCGGGCGGCATGATCCCCAAGATCGGCGGCATGGCGGATGCCATCTATCAGGGCGTGCACGAGGCGGTCATCATTGATGGCCGCGTGCCGCACTCCATCCTGCTGGAACTGTTCTCCGACCGCGGCTCCGGTACCCGCTTCTACCGCCGCAGCCACCGCGAATAAAAAGATTGCGCAAGCGAAAAAGCAGTATTATAATAGAAAAAACGCTCCCTCCGGGGGAGCGGCGCATGCGCGGAACTTCTATTCACAGGAGGTACACCTATGGATTCTGAAAAAGTCATCAAGCGGGACAACGAGTACGTCCTGCACACCTATAACCGCAATCCCATCGTGCTGGAAAAGGGGCACGGGCTGTACGCCGAGGGCCCGGAGGGACAGAAGTATCTGGACTTCACCAGCGGCATCGGGGTGAACAGCCTTGGCTACTGCGACCTTGCATGGGCAGAAGCCGTGTCCCAGCAGGCACACAAATTGCAGCACACCTCCAACCTGTACTACACCGCACCCTGCGGCAAGCTGGCGAAAAAGCTGTGCAAGCGCACCGGCATGAGCAAGGTTTTCTTTGGCAATTCCGGTGCTGAAGCCAACGAGGGCGCCATCAAGGCCGCCCGCAAGTACAGCGTAGACCATTACGGCAAGGACCGCTACAACGTTATCACGCTGGTCAACAGCTCCATGGCCGCACCCTTGCCACCCTGACCGCCACCGGGCAGGAGGTGTTCCACAACTACTTCGGCCCCTTCAACGAGGGCTTCCAGTACGTCCCGGCGGGGGATATTGAAGCGCTGCGGGAGCTGGTAGACCGCCACACCTGCGCCGTGATGATGGAACTGATTCAGGGCGAGGGCGGCGTGATGGCGCTGGACCCGGACTATGTACAGGCCGTGCGCGCTTTGTGCGACGAAAAAGACCTTGTGCTCATCGTGGACGAGGTGCAGACCGGCGTAGGCCGCACCGGCACCTTCCTGTGCTGTGAGCACTATAACCTCAAGCCGGACATCGTCACCCTTGCCAAGGGGCTGGGCGGCGGCTTGCCCATCGGCGCGGTGCTGATGAATGAAAAGGTAGCCGAGGGCATGGGCCCCGGCACCCACGGCTCTACCTTTGGCGGCAACCCGGTGGTCTGCGCCGGTGCCAACGTGGTGGTGGACCGTCTGGACCAGAGCTTCCTTGCACAGGTCAGCGAGCGCGCCGTACAGCTGCGCACCGGCTTGGCAAAGCTGCCCCACGTCAAGAACATTTCCGGCATCGGCCTGATGGTGGGTATCGAATTCTTTGATGTGCAGGCTGCGGATGTGCTGGCTGCCTGCCGTGAAAAGGGCCTGCTGGTGCTTACCGCAAAGACCCGGCTGCGTCTGTTGCCGCCGCTGACCGTCTCCGAACACGAGGTAGACATGGCGCTGGAGGTGCTGGCCGAGGTGCTGGGCACGATGGAGCCGACGGCTCCGAAGGAGCAGGCATGAAAAATCTGCTGAAAATGAGCGACCTTTCCCCCGCCGAGCTGACCCACATTCTGGATGTGGCAGACCAGCTGAAAGCGGACTGCAAGGCGGGCCGCACCGAGCCGCTGCTGGCGGGCAAAAGCGTGGCGCTGCTGTTCTCTAAGGCGTCCACCCGCACCCGCACCAGCTTTGAGGTGGGCGTGTACCAGATGGGTGGTCTTGGCAACTACATGAACACCGCCGAATTACAGGCCGGGCGGGGCGAGCCTTTGCGGGACACCGCCCGGGTGCTGGGGCGCTACTACGACTGCGCCGTCTGGCGCACCTACCGCCAGCGGGACTTGGAGGAACTGGCAGAACTTTCCGGCATTCCGGTGATCAACGGCCTGACCGACTACGCACACCCCTGTCAGGTGCTGGCTGACCTGATGACCATTCGGGAGCGCCGGGGCACGCTGGCAGGGCTGAAGCTCTGCTTTGTGGGCGACGGCAGCAACATGGCTAACAGCCTGATCGTGGGCGGCCTTTTGGCGGGGATGCAGGTGTCCTGTGTCTGTCCCCCGGGCTACCGTCCGGCAGCGGATGTGCTGATGTTTGCCCACAAATACGGCAATGCCTTCCACCTGACCACCGACCCCGCCGAGGGCCTGCGGGATGCGGACATCGTAGCTACCGCCGCATGGAACACCACCGCCCCCGGCACCGCCGAGAGCGAGCAGCGTCTGCGGGATTTTGTGGGCTTCCAGCTCACCGGCCGTCTGCTGGAAAACGCAAAGCCCAACGCGCTGGTGCTGCACTGTCTGCCCGCCCACCGGGGCGAGGAAATCTCCACTGCCCTGTTCGAGCAGCACGCGGACGAGATCTTTGACGAGGCAGAGAACCGTCTGCACGTCCAGAAAGCCGTGCTGGCGGTGCTGCTGGCGGGCAAGTAAAACGATTTGGAATGCCCGCCGCTATCGGGTTGCGGCACCCAGCATCCGCTTCGTGCCTTGGGCGGCACGCGCGTCTTGCTGGCCGCTGCCCCAACAACTCCTCCCTGTTTCCGCCGCTGGCGGCGGTCGTCGTCGTTGCACTTTGGGCATCAAGAGCGGAAAGAATATTTTGTATTGCAGTTCCGAAACGCCTGCGGGCGTTTCGGAACTGCTTTTTACGGGAGAGATTGCGGTGGAAAGCCTCTCAGGCGCACATTCGTTTGCAACCCTTTTTTTGCGTCCCAAAAGGGTGCGCAAGGGCTTTTTTGGGGCTTTTCAGGGCGATTCGATGCATTTCAGGGGCCATTCACGCAGAATTGCTCTACTTTTGCCGCCGTTCGTGGTATACTACAGACACAGAGCAGTGCTCTGTTCAATATGCCATTCCCGTAATTCCTATAGAGCAGAAAACCGTCCGGTAACCGCAAACCGGGCGGTTTTCTGTTTTTTGCGGGTGCGTGTGGTGCACCGGGTCGTTTCAGCGCATTTGCGGGGCGATTCGTGCCCAAAACCGTCCAAAGCGGGCAAAACGTGGTACACTGGGTACAACAAAAGCGCCCGGCTTGGAGGGCGCTTGAGAAGGAGAAAATCTTATGCAAAAACGGCTCATCAGCATGGTTCTGGCGCTGAGCATGGCACTGACCGCAATGCCGCTGCCCGCCCTTGCCCAGAGCGCCCCGCCAGACACCGCCAAGGCAGCCCGCTGGGCTGTGGAGGCCGGGCTGCTGCCCGACATGGGTGAGGGCGCCTTTACGCCCGGCAAGCGTGTGACCAAGGTACAGGTCATCCGCGCATGGAACCGGCTGAAAAAGCTGGGTCTGGCGAAATAACAATTGCCATCTCCCGATCGATCCTTTCCAATAAGTGCAGCAAGGCCGTCCGGCGAATGCCGGACGGCCTTGCTGCATTGCCCCACTCGTGAAAAAGGGGTTCTGAAAAGGCTGCGCAACCGCAGCCTTTTCAGAACCCCAAAATTAAAATAATTCTTCCGCTGCAACGACGACGACTGCCGCCAGTGGCGGAAACAGGGAGGAGTTGTTGGGGCAGCGGCCAGCAAGACGCGAGTGCCGCCCAAGGCACGAAGCGGATGCTGGGTGCCGCAACCCGGAAGGCGCGGAGGGCATTTTCAATCGTTCTCCACCCCGGGGCACCGGCGGCCTGCCATGCGGCGCACAGTACCTCTTTTTCCGGCTTGGAAAGCTTTTTCAGGGCGGCTTCCCGGCGCAGGGCGGTGCGTTTGTCCGCGCAGCGCTCTATATAGGCAAAGCCTACCCGCGCCGTGGGCGCGGGTGTAGCGGGCACCTTTGCCGCTCTGGTGCGCCTTCAGCCGGGCGGCGGGGTGGTTCGTCCAACCGGTGTACAGCTGCCCGCCGGTGCAGCGCACCATGTAGACGTAGGCGGCGTCAGGCAAGACGTCCATTGTTTTTTAGCACCTGACGGCAGGCCGCAAGGGCGGTCTCCTTGTCCTTGGCGGTGATGAGAAAACGGCTGGCGTGGCAGAAGCTGATGCCCGGGATGCCGCTTTTCTGCTCGATGACCTCCTGCGGCTGCCCCGCCCAAGACTGGGGGAAGGGCAGCTTGGACTTTTTGGTCTTGTGGTCGGTGACGCACTGAGCACTCCACCCGCCGCGCTGGCTGGGGTACACCACAAACAGGGCGTCGGTCTTGTACAGACCGTTTTTCCACGGCAGATAGCAGGGCAGCACCACGATGCCGTCGCGGGAGTTGCGGTAGGCCTGCTGCACCTTTTCGTCCGCGCGGTTCACGGCGTTGGCGCTGTCGATCTGGTTCTCCAGGATCTGCTTTGCCACAGCCACCGCCTTGAAAAAGCAGCTGTCCTGATCCTCCTTGGAGTCCCACACCGGGTTGAAAAAGCCGATGGCATCGCACAGACTGTTCTGCTCGCCGGTGTTGTCGTTCAGGTCCAGCGGCTGGATGAAGTTTTCGTCAATGAGCCGCGCCTGCCGCTCGCCCACAAGACCGGGGCCCAGCACCCGCCACAGCAGACCAAAGGCCGCGTAGGGCACGCCGTTTGCGCGGTACTCCCGGGGCTCCTGATGGTGGTCGAACATCCCAAAGCCGATATCATACACGATGCCGTCAAAATCGTCAGGCACGGTAAAGCCGCGGGTGATCTTGATATCCGGGCGCAGAATTTGCAATAGCGCCGTAGCAAACACGTCATCGGCATGGAACTTGCCGGCGTGGGTAAAACCGTTTGCGGGAATTTTCATGGACTTGATACCTCTTCTTTATTTTCAGATATACCTTCGTTTTTGTCTGATATCAGTATAGCACAATCCCGCCCGTGGGACAACAAAAAGGAGCTGCCGCACGGGTGCGGCAGCTCCAGATTGGTTCTATTTACAGCGCCGAGTAGCCGAAGCTGTTCACCAGCGCGTCGATGTGCTGCCCGGCCTTGCACAGGGGCAGTCGCGGGAGTCGAAGCTGGCGTAATCGGCAGGCTGGTGGGGTCGAAGATAGAGGTGACCGGGTAGCCAAGGCACTCGTGAGTGGTGGCAAAAATAGCCGAAAGCCCGGCCACGATGCCGCCGTAGTAGTTTACGGCCTCCACGGCTGCCTGAATGGTGTAGCCGGTGGTGATGGATGCGGCCAGAATGAGGACGTGCTTGCCCTTGACCATGGGGGCAAGATTGTCCCGCAGAATGATCTGGCTGCCGGAGGTGTATTCCGGGGTGACGATGTAGATGGTCTTGTGGGCGTTCATATTGGTAAAGCCGTCCTTGGTCAGCTCGTTGGCAAGGCAGGTGCCAATGACCTGTGTGCCGTCCAAGCAGAGCACGGTATCCACGATGGTGCTGTGCTGGTAAGCGCTGACCAGCTCCTTTGCCACGGCTTTTGCCTCGGAAAGGCGGGACTTTTGGGTGGTCACGTCGATGTAATAGTTGATGTGGCTGTGGCTGGTGGCAAAATGTCCCTTGGCCACCCGCAGGAACAGTTCACTTTTGCTGGTGGGAAGCTTGACCATGTTGATCATTGTACAGCACTCCTTTTTTCACCGGGCGCAGCTGCGCCGCAAAATACAAAACAGCGCGGCAACCCGTTCCGGTTGCAGCGCTTATTTTTCTTCTCTGCTTCTTTATTGTACTGAAAAATGTCGCTGTGCACAAGACACAAACCTGACGAAAAACCTTGCTTTTTTACAGACATATCGCCGAAAACTTGGATGCAAAGGCCGCTGCTGCCCGGAATGCTGCACCGCAAAGAGTGCACAGCGGCAAGCCCGGCGCTGCGGCAGGGGAGAAACGCGCTTTTTTGCGCAGCACGGAAAATTTTGCAAAAGGGGCTGGTATTTTTGCGGGTTTTGAGTATAATAGAGGAGAGATTGTTCAAATTTGAAGTAAAAGGAGAATCACATCCATGGCACAGGCAAAACAGGATATGGGCAGCGGCAGCGTAAAAAAGCTGATGCTGCAGCTCATGATCCCGGCGGTCGTTGCACAGGTGGTCAACCTGCTGTATAACATCGTGGACCGCATTTACATCGGACATATTGCCGGCATCGGCGCGGCAGCGCTGACCGGCGTGGGACTGTTCACCCCCATCCTTATGCTGCTGAACGCGTTCGCCATGCTGGTGGGCGCGGGCGGCGCGCCCCGCACCGCCATTGCGCTGGGACAGGGCGACAAGGAGCAGGCGGAGAAGATCATCTCCAACAGCTTTACCATGCTGCTGCTCTTCTCGGTGGTGCTGACCGTGGTGTTCTACGCCGGAGCACCCACCCTGCTGCGGCTCTTCGGTGCCAGTGACGCCACCCTGCCCTATGCGCTGAGTTACAGCCGCATCTACATTCTGGGCTCGGTGTTTGTACTGCTGGTGCTGGGCATGAACCCCTTCATCACCACGCAGGGCTTTGCCAAGACCAGTATGCTTACCACCGTCATCGGTGCGGTCATCAACATTATTCTCGACCCCATCCTGATCTTTGGTCTGGGGCTGGGCGTGCAGGGCGCTGCCATTGCCACCGTGCTCAGTCAGGCTGTGGGTGCGGTGTGGATCCTGCACTTTCTCACCGGCAAAAAGACTATCCTGCGCCTGCGCAAGGACTATATGCGCCCGGAAAAGAAGGTCATCCTGCCGGTGATGGCGCTGGGCGTCTCCACCTTTGTGATGATGTCCACTGAGAGCCTGCTGTCCATCAGTTTCAGTTCCAGTCTGGCGCGGTACGGCGGCGACGTGGCTGTGGGTGCTATGACCGTTATCACCAGCGCTTCCCAGCTGTGTACCCTGCCCATTCAGGGCATCTGTCAGGGCGGTCAGCCGGTAATGAGCTTCAACTTCGGCGCGGACAAAAAGCTCCGCGTCAAGGAGGCGTTCCGCTTCCAGCTGACCCTGTGCAGCTGCTACACCTGTCTGTTCTGGCTGCTCATGATGCTGGCGCCGGGGGCTGTGGCGGGCATCTTCACCTCGGATACGGCGCTGATCGACTACACCACATGGTCCATGCGCATCTACATGGCCGGTATCTTTGCCATGGGCTTCCAGATCGCCTGCCAGCAGAGCTTTATGGCGCTGGGTCAGGCCAAGGTCAGCTTGCTGCTGGCCTGTCTGCGCAAGATCATTTTGCTGATCCCGCTCATCTTCATCCTGCCGCACCTGCTGCCGGACCCGGTATTCGGTGTTTTTCTGGCAGAGCCGGTCAGCGATATTCTGGCAGCCACCATTACCACCATCACCTTCTTCTCCCGCTTCAACGGTATTCTGGAACGGGGCGCTGCGAAGGTGTAATGAAATAGAACAAGCCCGGAAAGTCCGCAGACTTTCCGGGCTTGAATTTTTGGCTTTAAACGGCCTCCGGCTCACCAAGAGCCAGCACCTTCGTCAGCTCGGCCTGCACCTTGGCGTTGGTGGCGTCGGTGACGGCCAGCACATCGGAATAAAACTTTTCCATCTCGTCACGGGTGGAGAAGGTGGCCACATACATCTGGTTGCCCATGGCACCGGACAGTGCCTCGGGGGATGCGGTCCACCATGCGCATGTTGTCCTGATACTTCTGCATCAGCTGCTCGTGGCTGTAAACGAAGCTCTTGCCATCCCGGCGGCCGGCAAAGGCGCAGTAGTAGTGCTCACCCACCGGCATATCGGTGCCGCCGAAAGCGATCATGTCCGCCCAGATCTTGTACACGTTGGTGGAGCGGGCAAAGTCGATCATGTCCGGGGTAAAGCCGCCGCAGGGACGCATGTTGACTTCCAGCGCCACGATTTGACCCTTTTTGCCCATGCTGGACTGATTCTCGGTCATGCGGAAGAACTCGAAGTGGACAAAGCGGCTCTTCACCCCAAAGCTCTTGACGGCGGCACGGCCCGCAGCGCGGGTGTCCTCCGGCAGATCCTTGATGATGTAGTAGATGGAGTTGTCATCGTTGTTCACGATGTCCATGATGGACACGGGGCTCACGTTGCCGCCTCAAGATGGGGTTGCCGTGGGCATCGATGATGGCATCGTAGCTGTTCACCTCGGCGCGGACGAACTCCTCCATGATGTAAGCCACATCCGGGTGCTCTTTCTCCTTGTAAGCCAGAAATTCTTCCAGTTCCTTGTCGGTGGAAAGGCGGTGGGTATCCGAAGCGCCCACGCCGTTGTCCGGCTTGACTACCACCGGGTAGCCCACCTGCGCCACAAAGGCCTTGCAGCCCGCAAGGTCATCCACCATGTGGTAGCGGGCGGTGGCGATACCGGCCTTCTGATAGTACTCCTTCATCTTGCTCTTGTACTTGATGCGGGGCATATCAGAGGTCTGGAAGCCGCTGGTGATGTGGAAATCGGTGCGCAGGGCGGCATCCCGTTCCAGCCAGTATTCATTGTTGGACTCCAGCCAATCGATGCGACCATACTTGAAGGCGAAAAAGGCCACGGCGCGGTATACCTCGTCGTAGTTTTCCAGACTGTTCACCTTGTAGTACTCGTTCAGGCTTGCCTTCAGCTCCGGCTTCAGCTCCTCGTAGGGCTGGTCGCCGATGCCCAGCACGTTCAGGCCGTTGTTTTTCAGCTCCCGGCAGAACTGCCAGTAGTTCGTGGGGAAGTTGGGGGAGATAAAAATAAAGTTCTGCATAGTATTTGTTGATTCCTCTTTCCGTTGCCTCTATGATTGCAATGCCCCTGCAGGGCGGGACAGATTTTAATATTGGGAAACAACGGCGCGTCCATGGACGCGCCGTTGTGCCATTTTCACAGGATGGGTCACTGCTGGCCCAGAACGTAGGGCATATAGTACGCCACCTGCTTATACCACCAGTTCCAGTCGTGGTTGACATCGTGACCCCACAGGTCTACCCAGATGGGGATATGCTTTGCTTCAAAGATGCGCTTGAGCAGCCATGTGGTGTCCGGCTGTTCCCAGTCGCCCTGACCGCAGCAGATGACAGCTTTCTGGCTGCGGAACAGCTGCATATAGGGGTGATCCTCCGGGAAGTTCTTCATGTAGTCCACAGGGGAGTTCATGTACACCAGCTCGTCCATATAGTCGCCAAAGCCGTAGTGAGCAGTGTAGATGCCGCTGAGTGCCAGACAGCCGCAGAAGATATCCGGGCGGCGCAGATACAGGTTTACCGCGTGGGTGGCGCCCAGACTGCACCCGAAGGCGATGATGCCGGGCAGGTCGCTCCAGCCGTTGCGCTGCTGCGCCAGATGCTGAAGCATCGGAGCGACCTCGCGGGTGATGTAGCGCAGCCACTGCTCATAGCGGCGGATGCGCCAGTAGGGGTTGCCCTGTGCGTCCGACCAGGTTTCCTGATCCATGGTGTCGATGGAAAGCACCATGATCTGCCCGGACTCGATCCACGGGGCAAGGGTGTCGGTCATGTGGAAGTTTTCAAAATCGAAGAATCGGCCGTCCTGACAGGGAATATACAGCATCGGGCGGCCTGCGTGGCCGTAAAGCTTGCACTCCATATCCCGTCCCAGTTCCGGGCTGTACTCCTTGAAATACTGCATCTCCATGGTGTTTCCTCCTTTGATGTTGTCGTGCTATGGTGTGCCCTTTTCTTATTCCTCTACCTCATACAGCAGGGTGTGGAACACGAAGGGCAGCTGCTTTTCCCAGCTGGCCTCGCAGTGGGTGCCGCCGGGCACGATGCGGCTGGTCAGGTGGATGCCCCGGGTCATCAGCTTGCCGCTCAAGGCAGAAAACTGTCGGCGGATGCCATCGTGGTTGCCCATCTCACGGGAGCCGTAGTCCATGTACAGCACTGTGCCGGGGGCAAGCTTTGCGCGCCCCACAAGGCCGGAAAGCTTATCCGGTGCCACCCAGATAGAGGGCGACAGCGCTGCGGCGCGGCTGTAAGTATCGTTATATTGCAGCAGAGCGTACAGGCTCATCAGCCCGCCCATGCTGCTGCCGCCGATAAAGGTATGTGCCCTGTCCGGCAGGGTGCGGAAATTTTGGTCGATCAAAGGCTTGAACCGGTGGATAAACCAGCTCATGGTGGCCTGTCCCTTACCGTCAAAGTGGCCGTAGGTGGGGTCATCGAAGCGGTAGGGGGAATACTCCACCAGACGCTCGTTGTTTGCCCCGGCGTTGCACTCGATGGCCGCCACGATCAGCGGGGTGTCGGTATAGTCCAGATAATCTGCCACGCCCCAGCTTTTGCCGTAGGTGGCATCTTCGTTGAAAAACACGTTCTGCCCATCGAACATATACAGCACGGGAAACCGGCGCTCCGGCTGTGCCTCGTACATGGTGGGCAGATAGACATACGCCCGGCGCTGTTCGGTGCCGTTGACCGCCGGGTAACTCATGCTCCATTTTTTGATCATGGTGCTTCTTTCCTCTCAAATCTTCCTGCAAGGGGCACAGGCGGCAAGCCCACGCCCTTTATAGGTAGTGTAGCACCATGCGGCGGGAATTGCAATCTTTATGCGCAAAGGGGCGGCGGGACGATTTAGAATGCGCTCCGCTTCGCTCTGCGCATCATCAGCGGAAATATTATTTATAATTTCGCAATTCTGGAAAATCTGCGGATTTTCCAGAATTGCCTTTTCACAGGAGGGGTCGTAACGGTGAACGGCATCTGCGGTGATGCAAAAGGGACTGCTGCCCCAGACGGTATGCAGCAGTCCCTTTAAAAGCCGTAGGGTGACAGGCGGCTCAATATTTCTTTTCCACAGGCACGATCCAGCCCTTGGTATCGGGGATCTTGCCCCACTGCATACCGGTCATGGTGTCGTACAGCTTCTGGGTGACAGGGCCGATCTTGCCGTCGCCGATGAAGGCGTGCTCGCCCTTCCAGACCAGCTCCTTGACAGGGGAGACGACAGCGGCAGTACCGGTGCCGAACACCTCTTCCAGCTTGCCTTCGCGGGCAGCAGCCATGATGTCGGCAATGGCGATCTTGCCCTCAACGACCTCGTAGCCCCAGTCCTTCAGCAGCTCGATGCAGCTGCGGCGGGTGACGCCGGGCAGGACGGTGGCGAACTCGCCGATCCAGACGTTGTCCTCGATGATGACGGTCTCGCCTGTCGTCACCATCGGCTACGGCAGCATCATCGGCAGCCATACCACCGTCACCCACGACATCCCGCCCAAGAGCATCGCCGTCGGCAGCCCCGCGCGCGTCGTCAAGCAGTGGGATGACGAGAAGAAGATCTGGGTGCCCGTGAGCCATCACTGAGTCCCGAGCAGTCCATTACGTGATGTGAGGTTAGAAAGATGCTGTACGACGATCAGCCAATAAGTCAGGATGAAGAAGATAAACTGAATCGCACGCCCTTTGTCGACGAAATCGTCGAGTTAATTGACCGATATACCGATGTAGACGAGAAAAAAGACAATCATGATGGTCTCGTCATCGGTCTGGAAGGCGACTGGGGCTCTGGAAAACCTCGGTACTTGAACCTTCTGGAGAATAGATTCCAAGATAAGAACGAGAGATATGTGGTTCAGCGATTAGATAGCTGGCTTGCGATAGACCGCACTACTTTAGCTGCTGAGTTTTTTAAGACGTTAGGGGCTGCAACGATTGAATCTGGTGTTTCCTCTGAGTATGAAACCCAATTGCAAAGAATTGTGCGAAATGTATGGGGATACACCTTAAGGTTCGTTACATGGATAAAACTG
>ENA-OQED01000563-OQED01000563.1-human-gut-metagenome-genome-assembly--contig:-NODE-563-length-14520-cov-1.260821_pt1 | contig 14520 bp, 16 predicted proteins | sample MGYA00242790_ERZ504625 | MGnify/ENA primary metagenome ERZ504625 (study PRJEB26092, sample SAMD00036345) | human gut metagenome | host: Homo sapiens | study: EMG produced TPA metagenomics assembly of...
GTCCGCCCGGTCAGGACGACGCCGACGACGCGGGATAGCGATATCATAAGTATCACACAAGAGCTGTTTGACCAGTTCGCCGCCGCCTTCGCCGACGGCCATGGTCCCTAAGGCACCATAGCGGGTATGACTGTCAGAGCCGATGATCATGCGGCCGCAGCCGGCCATCTTTTCACGCATGTACTGATGGATGACGGCGACGTGGGGCGGTACGAAGATGCCGCCGTATTTCTTGGCTGCCGACAAGCCGAAGACATGGTCGTCTTCATTGATGGTGCCGCCGACGGCGCAGAGCGAATTATGACAGTTCGTCAGCACGTAGGGAAGGGGGAATTTTTCCATTCCCGATGCCTTAGCCGTCTGGATGATGCCGACAAAGGTAATGTCATGGGAAGCCATGGCGTCGAACTTGATTTTCAAGTGTTCCATGGAGCCCGACGTATTATGATTTTTTAAGATAGAATAGGCGATGGTCCCTTTCCGCCCTTCTTCCTTAGAAACGGTCCTGCCTGTGAGCTGTCTGAGTTTGGCCGCATCCTGTTCCGGCACGATGTCCGTCCCGTTGACGAGATATGCGCCTCCATCATATAACTGAATCATTCCAAGCCCTCCTTTGTCACCGCCAGCCTGGGCGATGGCTTTTCTCATTGTGAAAATATCGCAATCCATTTTCACAATATAAAATTTTAAGCATTTCAATAAATATTATATCATAATTAAAACGGCTGTGGCTACCCTTAAAACGTTTTATACTTTACGCGATTTTTATTTTACTTTCTCCATAATTATGCTATAATAACTTATACTTTGCAGGAATATACTAGAAATTATTCCCAAAATAAAATTTATGAATATTCGCGTATAACCGATACTTTATAAGTTATTCTCCCATATTCATACTTGCAGGAAAGAGAGGAATCACATTGGACAAAAATATTTACTTAGCCCAGTTTTACGGCAAGTCACAAAACTACACACAGATTCCCCGCGAATGGTTCTCCAAGTACGGCGTAAAGCGCGGCCTGCGCAATGAAGACCACACTGGCGTCCTCGTCGGCCTGACCCGCATTGCCGATGTCGTCGGCTACCAGCGTGACGAAAAAGGCCAAAAAGTCGATTGCGACGGCGTCTTGTACTATCGCGGCATCGACATTCGCGATTTGGCCAAAGTCGAAAATTATCAAGGTTACTTATATGAAGAAGCCAGCTTTCTCCTCCTCTTCGGCTACTTGCCGACAGAAGATGAACTGAATGCCTTCTGCAAGGTCTTACAAAACGGCTACGATCTGCCCGATGATTTTCTGGAAATGAACCTCCTGCGTCTGCCCGGCAAGAACCTGATGAACAAATTGCAGCACGCCCTGCTGACGCTCTACAATTACGACCCCCGATCCGGACAATACCGACGTCTACCAGACCCTGCGCAAGGGCCTGAATATCATGAGCAAGCTGCCGTCCATCGCCGTCTATGCCTATATGTCCAAGGTCCATTATTATAACCGCAAGAGCCTGGTCATCCACTATCCCCGCAAGGACTATTCGACGGCAGAGAATATCCTGTCCATGCTGCGGCCGGACAGCAAATTCACGCCCAAAGAAGCCCAGCTCCTGGACCTGCTCTTATTCCTCCATGCCGACCACGGCGGCGGCACGAACTCGACGTTCACCAATATCGTCGTCTCGTCGACGGATACGGACATCTATTCCAGCATGGCCAGCTCCGTCGGCGCCCTCAAGGGCCCGCGCCACGGCGGTGCCAATATCCGCGTATCCCTGATGATGGAACAGGTCATCGACGCCATCGGCATCAAGGCTACGGATGAACAGATCGTCGACGTCATCCACCAGATCCTCAACAAGAAACTCAAAGGCTGTCACGACGGCCTGGTCTATGGTTTCGGCCACGCCGTCTACACCCTGTCGGATCCGCGCGCTGAAATCATGCGCCACTACTGCGGTATCCTGGCCAAGGAAAAGGGCATGACCGACGTCTTCCGCTTCTACAACCGCTTTGAAAAGCTGGCCATGAAGACCTTGAAAGAAGAAAAGGGTGTCAACATGTGCAGCAACGTCGATTATTACAGCGGCTTCGCCTACAACATGCTGGGCATCCCGCGCGACCTCTACACGCCGCTCTTCGTCATCAGCCGTATGGTCGGCTGGCTGGCCCACAACATCGAACACAAACTGTACGACAACCGCATCGTCCGTCCGGCAGCCAAGTATGTCGGCGATTTGATGGACTATATTCCCAGAAAGGACAGATAGATCATGAAGACAATCACTGTATTCAAAGGCGATGGCATCGGCCCGGAAATCACCGACGCTGTCCTGCAGATTCTCGACGCTGCCAAAGCGCCCCTTTCCTATGAAATTTTCAACGTCGGCGCTGCCGAATATGAACGCCACGGCGCCCTCATCCCGGACGACGCATTCGCTTCTTTTGAAAAGACCCATCTCCTGCTGAAATCGCCGATCACTACGCCTATCGGCAAGGGCTTCCGGTCCCTCAACGTCACGTTGCGCAACAAATACGACCTCTATGCCAATATCCGTCCGGCCAAATCGAATACGGCCGTCAAGACGCCTTTCCCCAACGTCGATATCGTTACTTTCCGGGAAAACACAGAAGATTTGTACATCGGCGTCGAATACAAGATGAATGAAGATACGGTCCACGCCATTAAGCTCATCACCCGCAAGGCCAGTGAACGCATCATCCGGGCCGCTTTCGACTACGCCGTAGCCCATGGCCGCAAAAAAGTCACCTGCGTCCACAAAGCCAACATCCTCAAGATGAGCGACGGCTTGTTCCTCGATATTTTCCACACCATCGCCAAGGACTACCCGCAAATCGAAAGTGACGACAAAATCGTCGACAACACGTGCATGCAGATGGTCATGCGGCCGGAACAGTTCGACATCATCGTCACGCCCAACCTCTACGGCGACATCCTGTCCGACCTGACCAGCGGCCTCATCGGCGGCCTGGGCCTGCTGCCTTCCATGAATGTCGGCGACGACTACGCCATGTTCGAAGCCGTCCACGGCAGTGCCCCGGATATCGCCGGCAAACACATCGCCAACCCGACAGCCCTCTTGTGGTCAGCCTGCATGCTCCTGGAATACATCGGCGAAACGGCCATTGCCGCCAAAATCCGCAAAGCCGTCGACGAAGTCCTGGCTGAAAAGCAGCACCTCACACCGGACCTGGGCGGCAGCGCCACGACGGAAGAATACCGCGACGCCGTCATTGCCAAACTGTAAGATAAAAGGAGGCATTCCATGAAGATCACCGTCTTAGGCTGCGGCCGCTGGGGCAGTTTCCACGCCTGGTACGCCGACCACATCGGCCATGACGTCACCTTATGGGGCCGTCCCGGTTCCCAGCACTTACAGGAACTTATGGACACCCGCCAGAATGAATACCTGCACCTGCCCGATTCTGTGAGCCTGACTTCGGACCTGACGGCAGCTCTGGCAGCAGCCGATATCTGCATCATCTCCATCAGCGCCCAGCAGCTGCGCAGCTTCACGCATCAGCTGAAAGAAGCCGGCTTCGCCCCGTCCCTGCCCTTCGTCCTGGCCATGAAGGGTCTGGAAGAAGGAAGCGGCAAGCGATTGACGACAGTTATGGCAGAAGAACTGGGACCGTCCGTACGCACGGCCGTCTGGGTCGGGCCCGGCCACGTCCAGGATTTCATCAGCGGTATGCCGAACTGCATGGTCATCGCCTCGGCTGACGAAGACCTGACCCACTTCTTAGTCGATACCTTCACGAGTCCCCTCATCCGTTTCTACTACGGCCAGGACCTGTTGGGCATCGAAATCGGCGCGGCCGCCAAGAACGTCATGGGCATCGCTGCCGGTATGCTCGACGGCGCTCATCTGACCAGTCTGAAAGGAGCCCTCATGGCCCGCGGCGCCCACGAACTATCGGTCCTTGTCGCCGCCATGGGCGGACAGGCCATGACCGTCTACGGCCTGAGCCACCTCGGCGATTACGAAGCGACCCTCTTTTCCCTGCACAGCAATAACCGCCGCTTCGGCCAGGACTTCATCGAAGGAAAGCCCTTCAAAAAACTGGCCGAAGGCGTCAGCACGACAGAGGCACTCCTCGACCTGTCTGGAAAATACAGCGTAGAACTGCCCATTACGGCAGCCGTCCACGCCATCATAAAAGAAAAAAAGGACCCCCACGAGGTCCTGAAAAATCTATTTCTCCGTTCCACTAAGAGCGAATAAAAAAGACCTGTCGCAACGCGACAGGTCTTTTTTTTAGTGGTTAGCAGTTAGTGGCTAGGGGTTAGCGGATGGTTTTAAATTTAAAGCCATCTTCTCCAAACTACAAACTCCGTACTACAAACTATTTCCCTTGTTCGATCTGTTTGATTTCTTCCTGTGAGGCAGCCGTCAGGTCGCCCCGTTCGAACTGCTTATTATGGGGCATGTCGAGAATGAAGCGGTCGGCCTTGTTGAAGATGACACGGCCTTCTTCCAGGTCCAGGTCAAAGACATGGCCGCCTTTTTTCCGGTCTGCCGAAATGAAGTGGGAATGCCAGCCCGACGTATTGACGCCGCTCAGATAGTCCGGGATGTAGATGCCGATGAGGCTGCCGTCAATATCTTCAAAAGTGAAGCGGCGTTCATCTTTTTCCAGGACCTTGGCAAAGGGCAGATAGGGCTCCTGCTGTTCCAGTTCGGTCCGGGCCGATACGCTGCGGAAATGGCCGTCGATGCGGACGATGTAGACATCATTGATGCCCAGTTCCCTGACCTGCTCGGTCAGGATATCCTTCAGGGCTTCAATCGACGGCTGGCGCTTCAATCTGACGGGAACCTGTTCCCGCAGCCACGTCACCGTGGCAAAGGGCGTCGTATCGCTCGTGGCCGCTTCCACAGCCGATCCATCGCCTAAGACGCGGTAAGCATGGCCGTCGATGACGATGAGTTCACCGCCTACGGCGTGAAACGTCCCCAGCCCCGTGTCGCCATGGGTCAGCAGCGTTTCCATATCGGTACTGCCGTAATAATTGCCGCGGGCCAGGGCCTGCAGCGTAGACACCTGGTAAATTGCCTGGCGTTCTCCCATTTCCATACAAACTTCCTTTCTCAAAGACCTGATCATTTATCGGCACCTTTATCCGCTTTTTCATCGGCATCCGGTGTATCTCTGCGGGTCACCAGTATCTTATCGACCCTCAGGTTGTCCATATCCATGACTTCAAAAGTGAAATTTTCCCACTCGTACGTATCGGTTTCCCGCGGGATACGGCCGACACCATAGGTGATGAGGCCGCCCAGGGTCTTATACAAATCTTCGTCTTCGTCGGGCAAATCGTCTTCGATGTCGAAGAAATCCTTGAACTCTTCGATGGTCAGCAGGCCTTCCATGAGCCATTCATTAGGGCCGCGCTGAATGATGCGGTTCGCTTCCTCCTTTTTCTCTTCTTCGCCAGCCGGCATGATGCCGACCAGTTCTTCCAGGATATCATGCAAGGTCAGGATACCGCTGAAATTGCCGTATTCGTCGAGGACGGCGACTTCATGGACGCTGTGTTCGCGAAAGACGTGGACGACTTTCATGATGTCCATCGATTCGGGAATATAAATCGGCTTGTGGACGCTCTCTTCGACGATGGTCGTCAGGGAAACGGTCTTATCCTTCCGGACGGCGGCATAGTATTTCTGGAAGATTTCGCTGACGGAAATCATGCCGATGAAATCATCCAGCGAGCCCCGGCCGACGGGCAGAGTATTGTGGTTAAAGGCTACCAGTTCCTGCATCATCGTTTCTTCCGGGTCTTCGACATCGATCCAATCGACCTGGGTCCGGTTAGTCATGATATCGCCGACGTCCATGTCGGCCAGACGGAAGACGCGGTCTACCAGTTCCGGTTCTTCTTTTTCAAAGGCCCCGAGTTCGACGCCCTGTTCCAGGAGCAGTTTAATTTCATCTTCCGTAACGGGCAGGACTTCCGGTTTATTGACGCCCATGATCTTCGTGACCACTGCCGTCGACCAGGACAGGATCCATACGACAGGCGTACAGAGGATGGAAAAGTAGAGCATCGGCCGGGCCAGGAGGCAGGCGATTTTTTCCGGCTTGTCGATGGCAATGCGCTTGGGCACGATTTCGCCGAGGATGATCGTCAAATAGGTGATGAAGGCGACGATACCCGTCAGGCTGATCGTATAGGCATAATTTTCCAATCCCGGAATTTTGGCGACGTATTTCGACAAGGGTCCGGCCATTTCCGTGCCCCCGTAGACACCGGTGAGCAGGCTGACCAGGGTAATGCCGAACTGGACCATGGAAAACATCTTATTCGGATTTTCACGAAGTTTCAGGACAATAGCGGCTGACTTGCTGCCTTCATCGGCCAGGGCTTCCAGCCGGGATTGATGACAGCTGACGATGGCCATTTCCAAGAGGGAAAAGATGCCGTTGCCAAAAATCAGCAAAATGATGACGAGAAATTGTTTTCCTAGGGAAAACTCCACCAATAGATACACACTCCTTTTAAATGGTTACCACCAAGGGCCGACGCCAATACCGATACCACCGCCGTGGTGGTGCCAGCCGCCGCCCCAGCCGATGCCGATGCCTACGCCGACACTAGGGCCGCTATGGGACGGTTCACTCGTATGGCGGTCGGCTTCATCGACAATGGTAATCGACTTGGTCACAGTGCGCACAGTGTCACCGATCTTGATGTCGATGACCAAGTCGGTCTTGCCGGCTTGCATGGGATGAATATTCATTTTTTCCGTAATATCGGCGACTTTCGTATTCAAACTCGTCGCTTTGACGTCATAGGGTACCATCCCCGGTACATGGACGCGGATGATGCCGTAGCTGCCCAGGGGGATCTTCTTCGGATAGACGACGACTTCGACCTTATCCATGAGCTTTTCTGCATTGCCATAAATGAGGGCCGCATCGTCGCCGGCCTGCAGTTTCCAGGCGCAGCTTTCATCCTTGGCGACGAAATAATTGCCTATGAGGACGTGGGATGCCGTATCATAGGCCTTGACGTGATAAAAGTAATCGCCGACGACATTCTTGTCGACGCGGAAATAGTAGCTGCCAACGAGGCCTGTCGTCTGGGACGGCAGATTTTGCAAAAGTCCCGTCACTTTATCATAGGTACTCCCTTTGAGGATATAAAAATCGTCCAGGTTCTTGACGTTGACCGTCGGGTCGGTCAGGACGATAGCCGCTGCCGGCTCCGCCTTGGCGGGCTCATCGGCAGCAAAGGCTGTCAGACTTGATACGCTGATACAAAGTGCTCCTAAGAGAATCTGCCACTTTTTCATCAAAAATCCCTCCCCCTGGTTGCCATAGGCAACTTATTTTTTCAATAGAGAAATATTTTCGAGCCGTTCCATCGCCTTTTCCAGGGTTTCATCGCGGACGGCGAATTGCAGCCGCGCCAGGTGATGGACCGGTTCGATGAAGAACGTCGAAGCCGGCACTAAGGCGACGCCGACTTTTTCTGCCAGGTCCCGACAGAACGCTTCGTCGTCATCATACCCATAACCGCCGATATCGACGAGCATATAGAAGGCCCCTTGCGGCACATTATGGCCGATGCCGATGTCATCGAGGCGCTTCATGACGAAATCCCGCTTGCGCGTATACATGGCCCGCAGGCCATCGTAATAGTCCCGGCCGAAGCGCAGGCCCGTCACAGCCGCTTCCTGCAGCGGGCTGGGCGCACTGATGGTCAGGTAGACGTGGAGCTTCTTGATGGCATCCGTCAGAGCCGGCGAGGCGAAAATATAGCCCAGGCGCCAGCCCGTGATGGAATACGTCTTGGACAGGGAACCGCAGCAGAGCGTCCGTTCATACATGCCGGGCAGGGTAGAAAAATACGTATACTGCGTCGGTTCATAGATGATGTGTTCATAGACCTCATCGACGACGACGAAGGCGTCGTACTTTTCGACCAGCTTGGCAATGGTCATCAACTCTTCCCGGGAGAATACCTTGCCGCACGGATTGGACGGATTACAGAGGAAAATCGCTTTCGGATGCTGTTTGAAAGCCGCTTCCAATTCATCGGCATCAAAAGTATAGTCCGGTTCGCGGAGCGATACGTAGACAGGCTCTGCCCCGCAGAGCAGGGCGTCTGTACTGTAGGCTTCATAGAAAGGCGAAAAGAGGATGACTTTATCGCCAGGGTCGACGAGGGTCATCATAGCCGCCATGAGGCTTCCGTCCCGCCGCAGGTGACGACGACTTCCCGTTCAGGGTCGATAGTCTGGCCCGTGAACATGCGGCGGCAGTCGGCCATGGCCTGGCGCAGATTGCTGCGCCATTATCCATGCTGTATTGGTGCGGTCCGGCCTGAGCTACTTCGCTGAGGCGGTCGCGCATGGCCTGAGGCGGCGGAAAGTCCGGGAAGCCTTCGGCCAGATTGATGGCGCCGCAGGCTTCGGCCACTTTCGACATGCGGGCAATGACGGAATCAGTGAATAAGTCTATCTTTCGGGAAATGTCCGGCATAGGCCCTCCTCTTACAAGTCCAGATTGCGGACTTTCTTGGCATTTTCTTCAATGAACTTGCGCCGCGGTTCGACTTTGTCGCCCATGAGGACCGAGAAAATGCGGTCCGCTTCGGCGGCGTCTTCCAATTCGACTTTGAGCATGGTCCGGTTTTCCGGGTCCATCGTCGTTTCCCAGAGCTGTTCCGGGTTCATTTCGCCCAGGCCTTTATAGCGCTGGACGACGACGTTGTTGCTGTCACGGCCCAGTTCATCGAGTTTGGCCTGCATCGATTCGTCCGTATAGAAGTACCAGACCTGTTTGCCCTTGCGCACCTGATAGAGCGGCGGCTGGGCGATATAGACGTGGCCGTCTGTGATGAGGGGCTTCATGAAACGGTAGAAGAAGGTCAGGAGCAGCGTCCGGATATGGGCGCCGTCGACGTCGGCATCGGTCATGATGATGATCTTGTCATAGCGTCGTTTGCTCAAATCGAATTCCTGGCCGATGCCCGTGCCGAAGGCAGTGATCATGGAACGGATTTCATCATTGGCCAGGATCTTGTCGAGGCGGGCCTTTTCGACGTTGATGATCTTGCCGCGCAGGGGCAGGATAGCCTGGAAACGACGATCACGGCCCTGCTTGGCGCTGCCGCCTGCCGAATCCCCTTCGACCAGGTAGATTTCCGTCTGGTCCGGATTCTTTTCCGAGCAGTCCGCCAGTTTCCCAGGCAGGCTGCTGATTTCCAGGGCGTTCTTGCGGCGCGTCAGCTCGCGGGCGCGGCGGGCGGCCTGGCGGGCACGGGACGCAGAAATGGTCTTATTGATGATGGCCTTGGCTTCAGATGGATGTTCTTCAAAGAATTCTTTCAGCCCGTCGGAAACGATGTTGTCGACGATGCCCTTGACTTCGCTGTTGCCCAGTTTGGTCTTGGTCTGGCCTTCGAACTGCGGTTCCCGTACTTTGACGCTGATGACCGCCGTCAAGCCTTCGCGGACGTCTTCGCCGGACAAGTTGTCTTCGTTTTCTTTGATGATGCCGGCACTACGGCCATAATCGTTGATCGTACGCGTCAGGCCGGAACGGAAGCCGCTCAGATGCGTGCCCCCTTCTTCAGTGAAGATATCGTTGACGAAAGTCAGGATATTTTCACTGTAGCCGTCGTTATACTGCATGGCAATGTCGACGATGACCTTGTTCTTTTCGCCGTCGACGTTGATGACCGTCGGATTGACGGCCTGATGGCTTTCGTTGAGGAATTCGACGAACGACGTCAAGCCGCCTTCATAACAGTAGACTTCGCTCTTGCCTTCGCCGCGCTTATCGGTCAGTGTGATGTGCAGGCCTTTATTGAGGAAAGCCAGTTCGCGCAGGCGCGTCTTCAAGGTATTGAAGTCATAGACCGTGTCCGGGAAGATTTCATGGTCCGGTTTGAAAGAAACTTTCGTCCCCGTTTCTTCTCCTGCTTCCAGAGGGCGTACCTTCCGGAGCGCTGATCGGTCACGCCGCGGGTAAAGGAGATGTCCCATAAATAGCCATCCCGTTTGACCTGGACCTTCGTCCAGACGCTGAGGGCATTGACGACGGAATGCCGACGCCGTGGAGGCCGCCGGAAATGGGATAGCCGTCGCCGCCGAATTTCCCGCCTGCATGGAGGACCGTCAGGACGACTTCGACGGCAGGCTTGCCGATCTTATGCATGGCTACAGGGATACCGCGGCCATTGTCGACGACAGTGATGCTGTTGTCTTCCTGGATGGTTACTTCGATGTGCGTACAATAGCCGGCCAGAGCTTCGTCGATACTGTTATCGACGACTTCGTAGACCAGATGATGAAGGCCCCGTGTCGATGTACTGCCGATGTACATCCCAGGCCGTTTGCGGACGGCTTCCAGTCCTTCCAATACTTGAATCTGTTCGGCACCATATCTAGCTTTGTCTTTCGACATAGAGATTCTCAACTCCTGTTTCTTGCAATTTTAATGATTCATTTAGGCAATCTAACACTTTATTATACCGTAAAATCAAACATTTTTGAATACATACCTTGCCGGGTGCAGGCACTTCTGATAGCGCCGGACCACAGTCTCTCCCGTGACCGGCAGGGCAAAGACCTGCTTTCCTGTGACGACCAGGCAGCGCCAGCCTTTCCGGTATCCCGTCGACGGCGACGAGAGGCAGGCCGCAATGCTGGCAGACCGAGCGGCCCTGACGGCCTGTCAGGTTGACGATGGCTACGACATCGCCGGCATGGATGGAGAGATTACGGCTCAGATGAAGATACATGGTCGTCCTTCTTTCTGTATTTGGCAACGAGGTTCTCGATGAATTTCGGCGGGATATCGCCGGGGACGCGGCGGGTGATGAGCATGGCCAGGGTAAAATCATCGGCTGCCGTATCGTATTCGTAATATACCTTTTCAATATAGGTATAGATGAGATTGCGGCGGACTTCATTGTACGCCTGTTCTTCCGCAGCCGCCGTCACGGGCGTCTTCAGATAGCCGGCCACGGCCTCCCACGACAGCCAGGGCATGTCGTCGAGGTAAGCGCGTATCTGCCGCTTCAAGGCCTGCCGGGCCTCGCTGCGGCAAAAGAGGCACTGCCTTTCGCCAGGCGCCATCCAGCGGCCGCAGCAGGGACAGGAAACGAAGCCTTCCAGCTGGTAAGCCTTTTTCCGCTTGGCCTGGGCGAAACGGAGCTGGACCACTTTTTCCCGCAGCCCTTCTGCCAGATGGGCCGTTTCCTGGCGGATACGGGCTACCGTATCGTCATCGAGGCGGACCTGGCTGATAGTCTCTTTAGGAAAGACATCTTCCCTTTCGCCCTGCAAGGTCTCATAGACCGGCCGGACCGGTTTTTTCCCCTTTTTGACAAAACGGACATCGGCAATGGCCCGATGCCCTACGTAAGAATTAATTTCCTCTATGATTTTATTTTTATACATAAACAGATAATTCATATATACCGGGTTCATGACGGCAATGATAACCTGTTTATCCTTAAAATCTAATATATATGAATATTTGGCAATCTGTTCGCCAGCAATCTGTTTCCAGTCCCGTTTGGCCTGGTATAAGTGATAAGGCAAAAGGAGCCGGTTTTTCTCCAATACTTTCGGTATGGCTAAACCGGCTTTTTTTAATTCAAGACTGCGTTCCTCCATGAGACAGGACCCTCCCTTGTTCAATGCAAATGGGATGACACCCGGCCATGCCGGCAAAGATCCCCGGTTCCGTCGTCGTAATGAACGTCTGGATACGGTCGCGGACGAAATCGAGCAGGGCCTGCCGGCGGTCCGGGTCCAGCTCGCTCATGACATCGTCCAGGAGCAGGACCGGATATTCCCCCGTCTCGGACTTGACGTATTCCAGCTCCGACAATTTCAAGGCCAGGACGGCCGTCCGCTGCTGCCCCTGGGAGCCGTATTTCCGCAGATCCGCCGGGCCGACGGAAAAGACCAGGTCGTCCCGGTGCGGCCCGACCGATGTCGCCTGACGGCGCACATCTTCTTCGAGATGGCGCTGCAAGAGGGCATAGTACCATTCCGGATCGGTCTGATGGTCCCGGTCGCCGCCGCCATAGGGCTGAACATATGTTAGGTTCAGCATTTCCGTCCCCCGGCTCAGGCGCTTGTGGAGGACGCCGGCTAAAAAGGATAACTTGTGCAGGGCTTCGAGCCTTTTCGCGACCAGCGAAGCTGCAAAGCCGGCAATCTGGCGGTCCCATTCATCGAGAGGATGGATGCCTTCATATTTCATCTTCTTCAGCAGGAGATTGCGCTGGGAAATGGCCCGGTTGTACTGCAGCAGTTCCCGGTAGTACGGCCGGCTGACCTGGGAGATTTCCATGTCGATGAAACGGCGCCGCAGCGACGGGCTGCCCTTGATGAGCTGCAGGTCGTCCGGCGAGAACAGGACTTCGTTGAGGGTCCCGACCAGTTCCTTTTGGGGAACTTTTGTTTCATTGACCCAGAGTTCTTTCTTGGCCGTCCGGGATAAGATGATTTTCAGCTGCTGCTGCGTATCACTGCGCTGAAACTGGATGATGATGCTGGCCTGGTCCTGGTTCCAGCTGATGAGGTCGGCATCGGCGATGCCCCGGTAGGACTTGCCGATGCCCCCCATATATAATGATTCCAATAGATTCGTCTTGCCCTGGCCATTCTTCCCATAGAGGAGGATGATGGCCTTGGGAAAGGTAATCATTTCATCATCATAATTCCGGAAACGGTGGAGCCGGACCGATTCAATCATCATAATTATTCACCTTTAATCAAATACGTACCGATACCTTTAATTTCAACTTTGTCTCCAGGATAGAGTTTTTTGCGTTTCGCAGTGCATAAAATTCCATTTACAAAAATCTTTTTTTCGTCCAGCAGAAAGCGGATTTCACCGCCGCTCTGTAAAATACTGGCCCATTTCAAGAATTGGTCGAGCTGGATCATCGGTGTCGTAATGTTTACTGTTTCCATTATTTTGTCCTCATAGGCGTCACAACAAATACACAGGAAGTATCTTCTTTATCCTGGACCAGCATGGGGCTGTTTTCCTTGGATTTCAAGATGACTTCCGAATCATGGCAATGCTTCAAGATGTCGAGGATGAATTTCCCATTAAAGGAAATATCCAGGCCCTGGCCTTCCAAATGGCAGGGGACGTAGTCTTCAACCGTACCGTAGTCAGGATGCTGGCTCATGAGTTTGATCTGGTCGTCGGCGACGATGAAGTTGATGACATTGTACTGGGCATCTTTGGCGACGATAGAAGCGCGTTCGACAGCGCCCGTGAATTCGGCCCGGTCCACCGTGACGATGCACTTGAAGTCACTGGGGATGACGCGCCGATAATTGGGGAACTCCCCTTCGATGAGCCGCGTCCGGATGTAGACATTGCCGAACTGTACGGCCAGGTAATTACGGACTGCCGTGATTTCGACGGTTTCCGGGATATCTGTCGGCAACTGGCGGGAAATTTCTGATAACAATCGGCTGGGGATAACGGCCTGTAAGGGATTATCCACAGGCGCATCGAGGGTAGCCGTCTTCAATGCCAGGCGGTGCGTGTCGGTGGCGACCATGGTCATCTGATCCCCCTGGACATCCAGGAAGGTCCCCATGAAAATCGGGCGGGCTACATCAGTAGCGCAGGCATAGGACGTATTATCGATGAGGTCCTTCATGACGACGCTCGTCGTCGTAAAGCTGGCATAGCCGTTTTCAACGATTTCGACTTCTGTGAAATCATCGGGATTCATGGTCAGACATTCAAATTTGAGTTTGCCGCCTTTGATGAGCAGCTGTGTATCGGCATCTTCCTTGATGATTTCGATTTCATCACTGGGCAGGCGGCGGGTCAATTCCATTAAATAAGGATTGGCAATAAAGGCTTCACCGCCTTCTTCAATGATACCGGGAACGGTGATCTTAATGCCCATATCGTAGTCATTGGCCTGGAACTCGATGATACCATGGAGGGCTTTGATAAGCAAGCCGTTTTCAGAAGATATATTGTTGCTTTTGTTCTGGGCGACTTTCTGAACAGCTTGCAGGCCTTTGTTCAGATCTTCTTTTTTCAGTTTTAGTCTCAATGGAGTATCCTCTTTTCTGCGCTGAATAAATTAATTAAATGTGAATTAAAAAATAGTAGTCTTAGTAATAGGGACTGTGAATTTGTGGATAAGTGGAAAAAGACAGCGATTTTAAGCTGTCCACAGCTGTGGATAACGTGTGGACAAATCGTCATTTTTTATCCACATTTCCACTGTAGATTTCTTTTTTTGACTTATCCACAATATATGTACAATTTTATCAGCCTAGTTATCCACACCGCGGATTTCATTCATCATCTTTTCCAGATGTTCTTTGAAATGGCTGTCTTTGTCTATTTTCTTCCGAATCTGCGAACAGGCGTGCATGACTGTCGTATGATCGCGGCCGTTGAAGGCTGTCCCGATGTGGGGATACGTATTTCCTGTCAGTTCGCGGCGACATAATCACATGGCAATCTGCCGCGGCAGGGCGATG
>ENA-OQED01000564-OQED01000564.1-human-gut-metagenome-genome-assembly--contig:-NODE-564-length-14516-cov-1.330252_pt1 | contig 14516 bp, 16 predicted proteins | sample MGYA00242790_ERZ504625 | MGnify/ENA primary metagenome ERZ504625 (study PRJEB26092, sample SAMD00036345) | human gut metagenome | host: Homo sapiens | study: EMG produced TPA metagenomics assembly of...
CTCGCCTTTCGGTCCCTGTGGGCCGGTCGCGCCGGTTGTTCCCTTCGGGCCTTGCGGGCCAGTTGCCCCCGCCGCTCCGGTCGCGCCGACCGGACCCTGCGGACCCATCGGGCCCTGCTCGCCTTTGACGCCGGTCGCGCCACTCATATCAGCGATGAGCGAATAGCCGTTGGACGTCTTCACGTACAGCTCAGCATTGTGCGGGTCCTCGACATTCGAGCTGATCACAACGAAACCGCCGACATTCACACCGTCCGTCTTCCATCCCGCCTGCATTGCGCCGTAGCTGGCGTATACCTTCGAGATGGAAAAACCCTCGCCTGTGTCGCCCTTAGGGCCTTGGACACCTTGGACACCTTGCAGACCACGCGGGCCGGTCTCGCCTTGGATACCCTGTGGGCCTTGCTTTCCCTGTATGCCCTGCGGGCCTTGCTCACCGGTTTCGCCCTTCGGGCCCTGCGGTCCAGTAGTACCTTTAGGGCCTTGCGGGCCAGTCGGCCCTTGCGGGCCTGTGTCGCCTTTTGTACCTTGCGTGCCTTGGGGGCCGCGCTCACCAGTCGCACCTGTCTCGCCCTTAGGGCCTTGGATACCAGTGGCGCCACGCGGGATACCGAGCGAGAGCGTCTTGATAAGCCCATCGCCAGATAGCGACGCGGTGGCCTTAGAGCCTTCCGTGAGCGTGGACACTTCTCCCATGGCGATATCCGCCTGCGCCCACGTCTGGAGCGAGTTCGAGGCGTCCGTTACGGCCTTATCGGCCTTGGCCTCAACGGCCTTGAGCGATTCCGCGTCGACCTCTGCACTGAATGTGTAGTTCTCGAGCTTCAGGCCCTTTCCCGCCAGATATGCGTGCCCGCCACCTCCATCGGCGATCGCGCTGGACGAGTTCTTCGTCGTGGTCTCGCTGCCGACCTCGTACCTGTATGTTGCAACGCCATGTGAGACCTGTACGATCTTCTTCACCACGGTCGCGCTGACGGTCTTATTGTGCACGTTATCGCGCGCCGAGATAATGTCGCCGACATCGACGTCGATATCGTCGTGCGCGTCGACCTCGACGCTGCCCCGGGTCTGGTACTCCCTGAGCTTCTTGCCGCCCTCCTCCTCGAGCTTCGCCTCGTCGGCGTTGCTGTAGTCGTAGAGCGCACATATCTCGTCGACTCCAAAGAGGCTCTGGGTGTGGCTGACGTTACCGACCGTGTCCGCATAGAAATGGACTACGGCGCGGTTCTCGAGCTCGCCAGTACCTGCACAGACCAGGTGATTGATACAGCGGTGAACCGAGGTCAGCGTGAAGTCCAAAAGGTCGGAATCGACCTTGTTCGCATAGTCTACAATGGGCGGCAGAGAGATTTCAACCTTATCACCCTCGCGGCGCATGCCGACCTTGCGGCCATTGGCCTTCGCCATGGCTTTCAGGCCGCTGTAGCCGTCCTCGAATCGATCGAAAGTGTAACTCACCGATGTATCGTCGGAAGCGGCGGAGAACAGCCCAGAAAGCCCCATGCGCTCGATGAGCGACGCGAGCACATCGCTCGCCTTGCCGCTGACGGAGAGGTATCCGCTTCCCGAATCGGGGAGCAGGCGCTTGCCTGCCAAAATACCGTGCCAGGTGCGGCCCTTGCACAGAATTGAGCCGGATGCCTCCCTGCCGGCCTCATAGCTCGCCTGGTCGATAACACCACCATACTCGGTGCCGTCGATGAACACAAATTGCCCCTCTTCGGGGGCTTCGTCCGCGTAGGCCTCCAATTTCAGTGCGTTCTCGTCGCTGCCGAAAGCTATGTCAAGCTCGAATTCCTCGATTTCGCGGATATCGCCAACAGTTGGATCATTCACCACTAAAACCATGCTGGCTCACCTTCCTCCTCGTACAGAGTCAAGTCGAAGCCGAAACTGTTGTCCCACGAGATTTCAGACGTGCCGACTGGCACGTGCTCAAAGATATACTCGCCAGAACCCACGCCGCCGCCTCGGTGCGCCTTGCTGAATGCGTTCATCGTGGTGCCGTCTGCGGCGACCACGGTGATGGTGCGTCGCAACGGGTCAATATCCATGTAACCGCCCTCGGGAACGGTCACGTCCACCTGGTACAGATTGCCGGCCAGGCGCACAGAAGGGTTGACCGCGGGCCCGTACACGACAAACTTCGCGGGGCTGCCGGAGTAGCCTGGGTTGATGGCGTATTGCAGTGGTGGGGTCACGCCTAGGTCGTACGGCAAATCATGCGGCAAGTCGAGAAACTCATAGTCCGCCGAACCCTGCACGGGCACGAACGCCGTCGTAGTCCCCCTGCGCCATACGCCGTCGAGCAAAACCAAAGTGAGCTTGGTCGCGAAGAAATTGTCACCGATGCCGTCCACCTCGGAAGCCACGACGAAACAACGCTGGAACCAGTCATTGACATAGATAGTGCCGGGCTTGCCCTTCTGCATGTCCGTGTCGGCACATCGGCGGAAAGCGTCAGCCTGCGCCATGTTTGCGAAAAACGCCTTGAATGAGACCTTGCGGGCACCGCGCGAGGCCGTGGCCAGTGCGCGATACCCGATTTCGTAGTCCCATTCGCGGCTAAAGAGGTCGTTCGGCTTACCGACATATACACCGGAATTGAGCGGGATGACAGTCCCCGCATTTGACTTGTATTTGATATCAAGCATACGCGACCGCCTTTCTCGCCTTGCGCCCGAACTCCGATTCACCCATGACGGGCGTGAACTCAGCGATGATGGATGGCAGGTTCTCGGCCAGCCAGCTGATAACGGCCGATTCGCCGCCGGCCGTGCTGTTGACGCCGGGCATGGCGATATCTTGTGCCGTTGAAATCATACCGCGCATCGCATTATCTGTAGACCTCAACAACACGTCGGCGTCATCGTCGACACCGAGTGCTGCACCTTGCATCGTGTATTGGCCGATTTTACGGAACACACGTGATGGTGAGTGGATGCCAAGCAGGTTTTTTGCGGCATTGATGGCGTCGTCGACCGCACCTTTGACACTATCGATCAAACGGCCTGCGGCACCTGTGACGCCGTTCACCATACCTTGAATAATGTTAGAACCGATCGATGTCACCTGACCGGGTATAGACGCGAGGCCGTTGATGAGGTTGCTTGCGAACTGCGATGCCGCGCTCGTGGCATTGCTTGCGAACTGCGACACCCAGCCGACGACAGTCGAAATGACGCCGGAGAGCCATGACGCTATATTGCCGGGCAGCGCAGACAGAAAACCCGCGATACCGGAGACGAACCGCGAGCCGGCGCTCACGGCATTCGACGCCATGTTGGCGACCCATGCGGCGACATTCGCGATGACCGTCGATAGGAACGTCGCGATATTGCCAGGCAATTGCGCAAACCATTGCACCAATGCATTGATCGCGTTCGGCAAGTCGACAGTGAAGAATTGCACGACACCGGTCACGAACCCCGAGATGTCCTCATACAGCTGCTGGAAACCGGTAATGACAAACGCGACGACCTCGGTGATGGCGGCAAACAGCTTGATGGCTACGCTGATCGCCGCTGCGAGCCCGACGCCGATGATGTTAGCGATGAACTCGAGCAGGGGCTGTGCTGCCTGGATCGCCCCGAAGAAATCTTCGAAGGCCGGCGACAGTTGGTCGATTGCAGGGAGCACCAAGTCGTTGACGGAATCACTGAAAGTCTTGACACCTGAGCTGATCGCGCTGAAAACGCTGTCTGCAGCGTCTGCCGCCGGCTTCAAATTGTCATTGAATACGCTTTCGAGTTTGCCGACGACTTTGTCGACACCCGCGAATGCATCACGCATTGGCCCTTGTACGGCTTCAGGCAGGACGCTGATGAGCGCGTTGCGGAGGTAGAGGCCGACACGCGGTGCGTAGTCTGCGACCGTCTGCCCGAGCGTCACCATGATCTGGCCGACCCTCGGGATGATATTCTTGCCCGCGGTGGCGACAGAATCGACGAGTTGGTCCGTCAGGGCGCCCATATCTGCGTCTTCGTTACCAAGGCCGGCAAGCCAATTATCCACGCGGCCTTTGCCATGTTGACAGAGCCCTCGATGGTAGTCGCTGCCTCTTCCGCAGTCGTACCTGTGATGCCCATCTCGTCTTGCACGATATGGATGGCTTCGACGATATCGGAATACGAGTCGACCGAGAAATCTCGCACTTTGCCTTGCGCTGCCGAGAACTTCTCGGCGTCTGAGAGCAGGCGCTCCAACTCCGATTTAGTACCGCCATAGCCGAGTTTCAGGGAGTCGAGCATCTCGTAGTTGCCGCGCGACAGCGACATATATGCTTCTTGGACAGTCTCGAGCGACGTGCCCATCTTGTTGGCATTGTCACTCATGTCCGTGATGGCGGTATTGGCCATATCGGCTGCGGCCTCAGTATTGCCGCCGAGTGAGCTGATCAACGCTGCCGCGAACGACGTCGAGATCTCCATATAACGGTTGGCTGAGACACCTGCCGTCTGGTAGGCGTTTGCAGCATACTGCTGCATCTTGCTAGATGAGGCTTTGAACAGGGTATCGATACCGCCGACTAGCTGCTCGTAATTCGAATACGCGTCGAGTGCTGTCTTGCCGATGGCGACCGTCGCAGTACCGACTGCCGCCACGGCCGCAACGCCGGCTTTAGCAGCGATGCCCAGTTTATTCTTGATGCCGTCGCCGATCTTGTCGACCTCGCCGGATGCCTGGTCGTCGCATGTGATCTTGACGGCGAGGTCGAGTAGATTCATACGACCACCAATCCCGCCCTTGTCGTAACGTCCGCCACTACCGCGGCGGCGTCGATATCTTCATATACTTTGGGCCGGACTTGGTCGTACCATCGGCGACCGATAAACTTTTGCTGGCCCATGAGGTATAGGGAGTCGGTGACGTATACCTTAAACGCCATCTCGTCCCGTTCTTTCCTATAGCGGGCCAGTGTGAACTTGACGAATGCGTCTGCCCTTAATGGGCCTCGGAACTCGCCGAGGCAGAGCCAGGCGCATCTGCGCCCTTCCCCGTCTCCGACGATGATAAAAAATTGAGGAACGCATCGTCAGTCACGAGCTCCATGACGTCGGTGAACAGCTTGGGAAAATCGAGCGATGCCGCATACTGCTCAGGGGTCACGCCCTCAATTGCAGCCATGATGGCGATGATGTCGGCCTTATGGCTTTTGAGCAAAACGGGCAGGCCCTTGCGCATGCGCTTCGCGAAGAAATCGCGCGCCTCCATGCCATCGGGTACGGCTTCGCGCTTAAACATTGCGGCGACGTCCTTGTCCTGCACCATGTTCGCGATGGGGTCGATGATGTCGGCGATGACGTCGAGTACGCGGTCGCCCTTGATGTCACTGAGTTTCATTTAATTTCCTCCTTCAGGTTATGCCTATTTGTCAGCCGAGCCGGCTTTGATGTAGAGCTCAAACGGGACAGTGTTGATGTTCTCGCTACTGTAGTGGCCAGTGTACTCGAACTCAAACGTGCCCTTCGCCTCGTCGCCGGACTGGATCTTGAAACCACCGGTCGACAATGCGTTGATGAGCTTGATCGCGATGAAACCGGCCTTGCCGGCAGACGAACCGTCTTCGTTGATGTCAGAATAATCGCCGACCCACCAGATGTTTTTGAAATCTTTGGCTTCGACATAGTTGCGGGGCACGACCTTGGTCTGGTCGTCGCTCGCAACGGCAGCAGTGCCGATGACAGACGTCGCGACATTCGTATCCATCGTCACGAACGAGCCGGACATCTTGGCTTCCCAGCTGTCGAGCTTCTTGAGCTCTTTAGTGTTCTTCGGGCAGTTGTCGATGTCCTCGCCGAAATCGGTGAATGACGGCGTGGCCTCGAACGACACGCCGCCGCTCGTCGCGCCGATGATGTTGGACGCACTGAGCTCGCCAGTTGCAGGGTCGAACTCAGTGGTGAGGATACCGGCATTGAGCTGGAGCTTCTTGAAAGTATCCGTAGGAATCTGTGTGAACTTAGCCATTTAACTTGTCCTCTCAAAACGAGGTGATAAACTCTGCCGTCACATTGATATGGCGGCGCTTGATCTTATCATCTGCTGTGTCACCCATGCTCTGGCAGAACGGCGAGCCTTTTTTCAGTATGACGCCGCCGCCGTTACATGGGATACACTTGCAGCCGATTAGTGCCTTTGAGACTTCACGCGCTTTCGCATTTGGCTCCGCCTCGGAGTCGCCACGGTACCAGATGTCCATAGATAATGCGACTTCCCCGCCCCAAAAATCATCGACTGCGAGCTCGTATGTGATATACGGGAACTCCGCATTATCTGGTACAGATGTCGCTGCATACGCTGGGATCGAGAAGCCCGAGAAGAATTCATAGATAGTAGCTTCAGGCGTCATGATAGCTTCCACTCTTCTGCCGACACCTGCTCGAAACTGACGTCGCCATATCGGGTGTACGCACATCGTCCCCGTTGGAAGTCACACGGAACACTTGGCCGTCACTGACGCGCTTGAAAACGTCATGAAATTCGAGTCGCGCATTTGTGTCGGTAGTCACCGTGTAGACGTTCGATACGCCCTCTTTTTCAGCGACGCGTGCCGCCAGGGTGGTGTCGCGGACAATGGCCGCGTCGAAGGCGGCACCGTCGACCCACGTGGTCGTCCACCCGCCTTCACCGTCGCTCACGCGCTTCTTCTCCATGAGTACGCAAGGCTCTTTGAAAGTATCAATCAACGTCATGGCATTTTCCTCCAACGATTGAGGCGTCGGCGAAATGCGTCTTGCCATCGCGCCGGCATGCCGTCGGAAGCAGTGGCCTTCGTATACGAATACCCGCCGAACGACTCAGAAGTATATGCGGAGTCAGGGTTGGCCTTGCGCCACGCCTCGACCTCAGTCGCGATGTCAACGACCGCCTTCGGCACGGCCAGTGCCCACACCTCACCGTCGAATACCTCGTCGGTGAGGTCCGATGTCGGGTATTGGTGCAGGCCGTCGTTGAACACACTGCCGACGATGCGGTAGTACTGGCCCGGCTTGACGAAGCCATGCGGGAGGGTGAGCTCGCCGTCCATGACGGTGAGCTCACCTGCGAGGTAATCGCATTCGAACCAATTGTGGATCTCTGCGAGCAACTCCTCCAGCATATCGACTCCTTAGGCAGTCTTCGGCGCGGTGATGATGCCCTTCATGTGGCCGGCCTTCAGCGTGTTCTTGAGGGCGACACCCGCGACGAGCTCAACCTCGCCCTTCTTGACGGCACCCGGGAGGGTGAGGTCTGGCATGTAGGACGTGATGACCTTAGTGCCGGTCGGGGAGATGCCGTGGAAGGCATCGAGGCCGAACTTGACGGCATAGATGTCGGAAGTGCCGAAAGTACCGGAACCGGCTGCGGTGTCGGCGACGATGTCGACGGTCTTGGAACCGTCGTAGAACTCGCCGGCATCCATGAGCGCGATGCCGTTATACGTCTCGACGACACGGCCGAAACCATCCTTGGTGGACTCGTAATAACCAGCACGGCGTGCGATGCCACGGAGCTTGGAGAGCATCTTGCGGTTCATGAGCAGCATGTCGGGCATGCCGTCGAGGCCGGAAATGAACTCGTCGAGCTCATCGAGGAACTGGTCGTAGTTTGCCGTCACGTTCGCGCTGGTAGACAGGTCCGCGGTGGCGGTGTACTCGGTGGAAGAATTGGCGAGCAACTTGTTGAGGCCGTCGAAAGTACCGGTAGCCTTACCGGGGGCGGCAGTACCGGTCGCAGTGCCGTTGATCACACAGTTGGTGAAGAAATTGGCAGTGGCTTGATCTTCTCGTCGGCCTGGAACACGAGCTCGTCGATGGCGCCGGAAGTGTCCTGGATGACGCGGTCGACCTCGAAAGAACCGCCCATGATGATGGCCTGCGTGGTCTTCTTCTCACGCTTGGCCTCGTTGGCGGTGTACTCGCTGTTGATGGCGCGGACGGCGGCAGTGGAAGGCGTCTTCAGCTGCGTGTAGCCGTAGACGAGCGTAGAGCCGCCGGTACCGGGGGAGATGGCGTTGTCGAAAGTGAGGGCGGTCGAGGAGCAGGGAGGATCGACGGAACATGTCGACGATCTGCTGGTCGACCTTGTCGGCCATGCCGACCTTGGCCTCTGCGAGGGTGATAGGCATAATTGCCTCCTTTAATCAGTGTTCTGCTTGGTGTACTTCTGTCGCAGGGCGTCACCCAGCGATTTCGGTTCTGCCGCGCCGTCGCCACCACCAGCAGGCGGCGTGTCGACTTTCGCGGGCTTCGTATTCGTGGCCGGGATGAAATCGGACCACTCGCCTTTGACCTTCTCCGTGACCTTGTCGGCGTCCTTGATGGCGCCGTCTTCGACCACGATGTCGGACAGGTCGGCGCACGCATCACGGCATCCATACGCTTGGGGTCGACACCTGCATCGGTGAGCAGTTTGCGGTACAGCGATTTCTTCTCGCGATCGGCGGCAGCCTTAGCGGTATCTGCCTTGAACGCCTCGAAATCGGCGTGCTCCTTCTCGAACTTCTCCTTGAAACCGTCTGCCGGCTTGGCTTTGAGCTCCTCGAGCTCTGCCTCGGCCTTCTTCAGTCGGTCCGCGGCATCCTTGAGCCCATCGCGCTCGTCCTTCAGCGCGTTGACGGTCTCAGTGTGTGCATCGATGATCTGGTCGATCTTCTCGTCTTCGATCCCCATGGATCGGAGGAGTTTGCGGGTAAGTGCCATGGTGTTCGCTCCATTCCTTCGGACTCTGGGGGTGCGTGCTTCGACCCCATACTGTATAGCGCATTGCTTCGCGCATTTAACATAAATAATACCAGGTTAACTACCGCCGCCTAGTGCCTTTTTCAACACTTGGCGGTATTGCGCGCCGTGTTCGGAAGCCGCAGGCTCAGGAAAGGCTGCGCCTTCTGTCGCGAGGTGCCTAGCTCGACATACGGCGCATATTCGATATTCGTGCCGACGTATACGGCGTTATCGCCTGCATCCACTTCGTGCGTGATCGACGCGCGCAGGTTACCGGTATCGACCGGGCATTTCTTGGCCGCGTAGTTCTCGGCCAAAAGCCCGATCTCCTCAAGCGCGACACCGATAGCCGACTCGATGCCGTCGACTGCCTGCTTAGTGTTGTCTTGCTTTACCAATACATCACCGGTCATACTAGATCATCTCTTCTATAACTTCGGCAACACGCTTCAGGAACTCTTGGAGCATCGCACGATTCTCCGGGTTGTTCGTCACAAAGGCACCAGCGATAGCATCTGCAAAGCGCTCTGCCTCGATCACGTCGGAAGCTGCCCCGAAATAGGCACCTCGTGACTCATCGAGCATCGCCTCAGAATTGAGCTTGGCAGACCATGTCACGACGTCATGCCCCTTCGGCTTAGTGCCGTCTGCGTAGGCGTGCGCAAATTCATGCATGATGTGGTGCATACGAAGATTGCTGTTTTTGAAATAGATTTCCTCTTCGTTGCTGAATGGATCTTCATCAATGGCACGATAATAATAGGCAGCCTGACCCGTGACGTTGTCTGAGTCGTCATAGAGATGCAACTTCTTTAGACCACGTATACCACCTATCTCATCATAGTTGTCGAGGGCGGCCATTATCTGATCCACCTGCTTCTTAACTACCTTCGGCATATTACGGTCGTAAAACTTTGTTTTCAGCGTCTCAGACGTAGTGTCCAACTCGATACCGCGATCTCCGAGGTAGCTTTCGAAATCGCTGTATGTCTTCACCCTCTCGGTGTCCTGCTCCCACTTGCTCCTAGCGGCCTCGTTTATCCATGACATGTCGCTTGGGTCTTCTGTTATCTCCAGGTCGGCATTGCCTTGGATCCACTTGATGTTTTTGGAGAACTTGCGTGTTCCTGTCCGCTTGGGCTCATGCTCGTTCTTCCACTCTTCATAACTCATACTGCCGAGCTTGCTCGCACGCTCGACCTCGTCATACTCCACATCGCCAATAACTGGCACGAGCGTACAGCGGCAATTGTAGACCTCAGAGCCGGGGCCGTCAGGGTCACCGGGGTACTTCAGCCCGTTGCTGAACTCGGCATCGAGCTCGACTACTTCGCCATCGAGGTGGCGGTGGCTGCCGCGTGTGCGTGAGTCGAGCGCCGCGAGCCATTGCTTTTCAACATCGATGCCCATGCCGGCAGCGCGCTCGTAGCCCTTGAGCTTGCCGAGCGAATGCGCGCTCGTCATGGCGGTGCGCGCCGCCTTCATCGCGGCACGCTGGTCCATGGCGGCGATGCCCGCAATCGACGCGGCGAGCTGTGGGATCGTCTGCCCCTGCAGTACGGCCTGCGTCACCGCAGACGTGACATGGCGGCTGTTCCAGGCAGTGTCTTTCGCCTTATCGAATGCCGCATGCGGGAGCAGGTCGGGCTCGTTCGCGACGAGCTCCATGACGGTGTTCTTGTTGTACAGCGTGAATGACGTGTTTACCTTCGCGCCGTGCTCGATCTCATACGTCGCGAAGTTCATGCCTTCCGCGTACACGCCTGCCGGCACCTGGTTGACGTACGCCATCGCCATCTTATCGGCTGCCGTGAGGTCCTGCGTCAACGCCTTCTTGAGTGCCTTGAGCTGGTCGTTGTGCAACGCCTGGTCCTTGCGCCAGGCCTTGTACGCCTTCGCGTCCTTCTTGCCCGCGGCAACGTCGGCTTGCCATTTCGCATCATCGGCCGCGAACTCCTTGAGCGAGGTCTCGATGCGCGATGTCATGCCGTCGACCGCATCGGCGTAGGTGAGCTGCAGCTTCTCCTGCAGCTCCTGCGCCTGCTTCTCGAGCAATTTAGCCTGTGCCTCGGCCTGCAACTTCGCCGCTTCGACCGCAAATTTTGTGCCTGTATCGTTCTTCGGCTTGTAATTTTCCGCACGCCATTCGCCGTTTTTGAGTTGATAGCTACGCTTGCCGTCTGATATTCCAAATGGTGCCTGACACTCTGCCATTGTTTATCCTTTGCATACTTCGCCTGTTTCAGGTCAAGCACGACACCTTTCTACACCAAACGAAAGGTGTCGTGTTCCATCTCGGTCGCTCGCAGGATCCGCTAGCAATCATTCATCGCCATCATCGTCACCCGTGATATTAGTAGCCGCAGCAGCATTATCATCCGCTACGCCACGCTGCACACCAGCCGAAATAGCGGCAGCACCCATCAGGTTGCCCATGCGGTCCTGGTCCTCGTCTTCGAGCCTCTGCAAGATAGGCTGCACCTCGCTGGGCGAGATATTCGGCAGCTTGCGCAAGATCGTCTCGTGGTCGAGGTATTGCGCCTCGCTCATGACCATGTCAACCTGCTCTTTCTGGTTACTGATTCGCGCGCGTTTGAACACGGGCGCGTCTTCGATACCCATGAGGGCGAGAAGCTGCTGCACGAACTCGGAGACTTGGTATTCGAAATCGCTCGCCTCCTCGTCCATTGGCTGGTACGCAGCATCGATGTGGTCGTTAGTCGCGCCCGCAGCCACAGTGTGCACGTCGAGGGCACCGAAGTCCTCATAGATGCCGTCACGGATCATCTGCAAATACTTCTCGCGAGCTGCATACGGGATCTCTTGAGTATATGCCTGGGCGTTGCCGCCGTCATCGGAATCGACGAGCGCGACATGGTTGATCTTCAGGCGGTCGAGGAACTTCTGCAGGTCCTTGTCACTCATGCCGCCCGCATTCGACACGAGCCAGTAGATCTGCGCGCAGTCAGTGAGGTCATTCGCGAAGCCGCTGCGGATCAGGTCGTAGCTGTCGATCGCCTGGCGCATGCCCACAAGTGTCGACTGGTGGAGCTTCGAGCCCCACATCGGCACCACGGGCAATGCCGAATAGTTCTCGCCGCCGATCACCTGCTCGATGCCGTCTGCCGGCGTATAGCTCGTCTTCTCGATGTACGGGCGCTTCTCATCGACCGCCTCGAGGCGTTCGTTCGTGACGCCGTTCGCATCCTGGCGGCTCTGGTAGCGGGTGTAGCCGTCGGCCTCGTAGAGCACGACCTGCATCGGGCGCGACTGGTCGATGCGCCAGAAACGGATGCCTGCCTTGAGTGTGCCGTCGTATTCGTCCCAGAGCGGCACGAACTCGGTCAACGGGAAGACGAACATGCGGTTGAGGTTCCAGAAACCGAAGCACACGCCGTGGATGAGCGCGTCATATGCGAGCGTGCGCAGGTCGTGGTCGAAATGCTTGCCGAGCTTCTCCTTTGTCTCGTCTTTCTTGCCCACCTCGTCGACATCGATGAACGACACGCCCTGCCCCAATGAATACATCGTGCGCTGGGTGTTGAGGCGGTGGAAGAAATTGCTCGCGATCTTGTTGTTGCTCGCAGTGAAATCGACGAGCTTGGACCCGGTGATGTCGAAGACCTTCTGCACGTATGTGTTGATAGTCGTGTTCTCCTGGCGGTCGTATGCATCGGCCATACGTGCCGTGCGGTACGCCTTGCCCGCTTTGTGCCGCTCGATCGCCTCCAGTACGAAGCCCTCGCGGTTGGCGTCGCCAGCCTCCACGAAATCTTGGTACGTGAGCATGCGCGACTTGTCGTCGCGTACCTCGTCCCATCTCATAATGCGAACCTCCTGGGTCCCTCGTCTGCGCCGCCCATGAACGGCGACTCGTATACCATGTCACGCGGCCTGTACACACGCTTGGTCTTCACGAAATACCTCAGCGCATCCATGCCGTGGTCGTCGACCTTGACAGGCTTGTCTTGGTCTGCCTTATCATCCCACACATAGCCGCAGAACTCGCGCGCCAATTCGGTGAGTGTGTCGCCGATCTTGACCTGCCCCAACTGCATTGCGCTCGCGGTGTCGCGCACGCCGTCCCCGACGTCGTTGTCGGCCTTCCTCACCTTGAAACCGCCGCGCCTGCGTAGCTGCGCGATGAACGATGCCGCACTGGGGTCGACGATGATCTCGACGTCTGCGTCCTCCGGGGCGTCGGCCGTGAACGCCACTAAATCATCGACGTAATCGGCATCGGTCTTCTGCCTGCCTTCCTCGCGGCCAGAGTAGCGGTACTCACCGACTGCGTGCCAGGTGCCAGACGTATCGAGCAGCCACTTGATCGCATGGAGCGGGTTCTGCGTGCCGTAGTCGACGCTCACGCAGTAGCCGCGTACGTCTTCAGGCTCAGCAGGCGACCATGTCGGCTCCTGGGCATCCTTCCAGTTGGGGTACACGAGGCCTTCGGCCTTCGCCCACAGGCCCCTGATGTATCGGTCGTAGTACACCGTGCCGCGGTACTCCGCCTTGAGGCCTGCGACATAGGCCGCAGGCAGGAACGGGTTGTCATCGATCGTGTACCTCTGCACGAACATATCGATGCCGGGATCCGCCTCGCCTTTGTCAATGAATTGCTTGAGCCAATGTGTGGGGCCTGCCGGGTTGCATGCGCCATGGCATCGCTGTACGGCAGGCTCAGGCGGCTTTTCAGCATCTCGAACACATCCGGGTGGATGTCGCAGATCTCGTCGCAATATGCGAACTTGACCTCTGAACCTCGGAGCTTCGATACCTGGCCAGCGTTCTCGGCACCGATGCAGTACACGCGCTCGCCGAAGATCTCGCACCAGTTGCGGGCGTTGATGTCACCGACGAACTTGTCGCCCCACATATCGCGCATGGGTGTCAGGACGTTGCGCTCGATATTCTCCTTCGTGGCGCCTAAGATCAACGCCAGGCCCTTCTTGCCGCGCAGTTTGATCGAGCCTGTCGGGGATCGTGTACTGCACGGCCAGGTGGCTCTTGCCGGAGCGCACGGCCCCTGTTGCGAGGTTCCAGCGGTGGTGCGCCTCGCGAACGTATTCGGCCTGCTTACGCGTCAGCCTTATCTCCATCTGCCGCCTCCTCGATCTGCACGAGCACGTTCTTCACGTCGATGATGTCGCCGTCGTCGGCAGGCAACTGGGGCTGCATCGAACGCCAGGCGTCACCGCGGCGGTTGAACAGCCACATGGCGATGGCCTTCACATCTGCCGGCACATGCTTCTTGACTTTCCTCGTCAACACTTCCCGGCCTGTGTCGGGGTCGAGCGCCCAGGTCTCCTCGAAATAGTCGTACCCGAGCGCACGCCTGAGCAATGCGCCCTCCACTTGCCCGTCTACGAGGTCCTCGGTGACGGTGAGTGCTTTATCCAGCTCAGGCGACTGCTGGCGCCATTTCATGAGCGTGGTGTGAGCGACGCCGATCTTGTCTTCGGCGATCGCCTTCACCGAAAGCCCTCGGCGCCTCCAATCATTGATCAACTCGATGCCGTCCTCGCCGAGCCAATAGCGCTTGCGCTGTATCGCGTTGTTGAATTTGATGTAAGGCAAAAATATCCCTCCTCGTCTATCGGAATATATTTTACAACACCGGGCGGGACCGTTCAAATGACTGCTCGGCTGTGCATAGTGTGTATACTGGGTATATGCGGTATGCACAGTCAGGTGTTCGGGGCCTTTCGGTTTGCGCGACTGTGTATACCGCATATACCCAGTATACACAGTCGCGCAAATCGAAACGCCTTCAAATGTTTACCGAGGTCAACATATACGCCATCTACT
>ENA-OQED01000566-OQED01000566.1-human-gut-metagenome-genome-assembly--contig:-NODE-566-length-14509-cov-0.838270_pt1 | contig 14509 bp, 25 predicted proteins | sample MGYA00242790_ERZ504625 | MGnify/ENA primary metagenome ERZ504625 (study PRJEB26092, sample SAMD00036345) | human gut metagenome | host: Homo sapiens | study: EMG produced TPA metagenomics assembly of...
CAGTTGCTGCTCCTGCGTGAGTATTCACAAGAGTCGTTTTCGGGGTGTAAATCCCATTTAGTCATGAACTTGCGAATGTCTTCCTCCGGGGTACGCATACAAAAGTCCACAACGAACCCCTTGCTGCACGAATACGCCGCAGGAATGATCCAATGATGCCCGGCCCATTCAAATTGCTGATTCAAGGGACTTCTGTTCCGGCACGTTCTTTTCCCGAATGTCCCCAGAAGTTTCCCTCAAAGTAGACTTTCCACTCCGGGATAGCTGGTTTTGCGTTCTGGTCCACAACATCGTAATATTCTTTGGTGTACTTGATTTTGCTGTAATCAAAAGATGCCTGAAGCTCTTTGATATATGCCCATGGCCGCTCCATTGGCATCAGCTTTAATTTCGTAGCGACAAGCGCAAGGGTTTCCTGCTGCTCCTGCGTGGGAGGGTTGTCCTGTAAGAAGGTTTCAAATTGTGCCTTATCCCACATCCATGCCTGCTCCAATGCTGCCACATCGCCGCAGGCAAGCAGTAGCCGCAGAAAATCAGCGAAATTTTTGCCAACGGATGAACATAGTTTGGAAATGTGTTCGCCGGGCTGACAGCAAAAACCATACCGCCAAAGCCACGAACAAAACAGAAGTGGATTCCATCCACACCGGTCCAACCAAATACAGACGCACCCTTTGGTGTGCAAAAATATGGTTCGTTATCTGTACGGCGTTCTACGCCTAAGGATGAAAGATCAATGTCAGTCTGTAATAATTTCTGAAATGTTTTGTCCATCGGCTGATCCTCTTAAACAGAAATTTAATTATTTTTTTCCTTTTCGGAGATAAAGAATTGCGGTAACAAGACACATTCCTGCAATTCCTGCCAGAAATGAATTGGAATAGTTCTTTGTCAGAATGGCCCAAAGGTTGATTGACACAAAGACAGTTAAAATATAATACCGATTATTCTTTTTTTCATTTTCTGTTACCCCTGCAACTTTCCGAGTTGTCGAGTTCAGTATACCACACCAAATGGCATTGTAAAAGAGAATATGTACGCCGCCCGCAGGCGGCACCCTTTATTCTCCCGGTGATTCTTGAAGCCAGCCTTTGCGCAGCTGTTCCAGTGCGTGGGTCTCGAGCCTTGAGACATAACTTCTGCTGATCTGGAGCAGCTGTGCCGTTTCCAGTTGGGTCAGGGGCGGCTGACCCGCCAGCCCGTACCGCAGCAGAATCAGCTTGCGCTCCCGGGCGGGCAGGCCCTCGATCAGCCTGCGCAGCCGCCGGGCCTCGTCCTGTCGCTCACAGGCATCCTCCATGCAGAAACCGTCCTGCAGTACATCGGAAAGGGTCAGTGCGCTGTCCTCCTTTCCCGCTTCCAGTGTTTCCTGCAGGGAAACGACCACACCATTTCTGCGCTCCCTGCGAAAATGCATCCGCAGCTCATTTGCTATCCTCTCCCCAGCGCACTTTGGGATGGAAAAGAGAATCCATCTCTTTCACGCAATGACGCATCTACGTCAAAATGGATTTTTTGGAGCCGAGAGAGCGGTTCCTTTATTCGCTCTATCTTACATGGCGTTCCGTAAAACACGCAGTCGTTCTTCAAACGTTGCTTTCCATGCCGGATGCTCGGAGAATACGGTGTGCTCCACCTGACGGACTTGGTTCAGTCCGATGTTCCGCACCGCTTCCACTGCAGCATCTTTTTGGCTCAGATGGCGTTTTCCCACGGTCAGACAGTTTGCGCCTTCTGGCGTGTCGTACTGCTGAAACGCCCGGTTGAAGTCCATCAGGTCATGCAGACGGATGGGCTGATTGGTTTCGTTGTCTACCAGCAGACCCCAATTTTCCCAATGACGGTCGGTATTGCCCACCAGATAATCCAGAATGTTCATCATATAGTAGCTGGGAGCATCCAGCTCTAAGATCTTATCCAGCGTGTTCCAATCACGGTTTGTGCAGTAGACGTCATAGGCTGCATAGGTCACAAGACTGTATCGCTGAGATGTCATGATTTTGCTGATAGAAACCGGCTCATTTTCAAACATTCCCTGCTCATACAGTACCTGATGGCAGTCAAAGCACCGGCAGATTTTGCTTGCCAGCACTTCACGTTCCACCGCATCTCTGCCACCATCCTTGTAAAGATAGAAGCCATCCTCTTTTCGCACCCACGCCTTGGGGTACAAGCCGCCCGTAGACAGGTCATTTGCCAAAAGATGGGCGTTGGTCACCGTCATTTGGTGCCCCCGCAGCGCAATATCCACAAGTGCATTGCTTAAGGAGTGTGCAAAAAGGTTGATATCCTCGAATCGAATCTTCTCGTTTTCTTCTTTCACCCAGAACACATCCAGCAAAGACAGACAATGGTAGGATAATGCAATCTGTGCTCGTTCCCTGTCCGTAACACTCTGAGATGCACCGATACTGTTCAGGATTTCCTTGGCGTAAGTGCGATCCAACGTCAGCATCCGGGAGGCACACCAATAGTAAAAGTTCGTCACATTATTGATGCGCTCGTCAAAATCATCCGATTCCACCAGAACCAGATCACAGGGCATAAAATCCTCGAGGCAGACCTTGCATTCCCCTGTCGTGCTGAGTTGTGCCACACAGCTTTCCCGGTGCATGATCTCGTAAAACATGGTTTTCATCCCTCCCTGCGTTCTGTGTCTTGCTCTGTATTTATATTACCTTCTTTTTTCACGGGACGCAAGAGCTTTTACTTTTCAAAAAGCTTTTTCTGCTGCTCCATCAGGACGGTTTCGATACGCTCTTTCAGCAAAAAGCGGAACTGTTTTGAGTGTTATGCAATGCCATAGGATACCATATTGGCCGCCAACAATCAATGATTTTTTGTCAGCAAAATTCCAAAAACTTATGTAACACAAAAAGCCCCACGCTCAACACTGCCTCTAAATCTGACCGTCTCTGGTCAGAGCAGAAAAGCATATGTTGAGCGTGGGGCTTTGTTTATCGGCTCGGCTGCCAGCCGGGCTTTTGGTGTTCTTTGGGTTTGTAGGTTCCTTTGGTAGTATCGATCACCGCCTGCAGCAATTCGAGCTTCTGCCATGTGGGGCAGTTCAGACGGTCGATTTTTTCGATCACATAGTTGGCGTGGGCGGTTGCGACCCGTTTTCCGAGTTCGTCCCATCCCTCTTTCGTTTTGGGGTAATGTACCACCACTTCAATGGGGGCACTCTTTCGCATGGCTCACTCACCTCCGGTTACATCGCTATCACCTCATTTTACGGGTTACTGGTTGTCCGCTATTCGCTGCGGTTTCCGCTCAGAACGTTCAGAGCCAGACTGACCAGCAAAGCCATATCAATGCGGAGCATTTCAGCCTTGCTGGCATAGCCCATAAAGCGTTCGATGCGGGATTTATCGATCGTGAAGATCTGCTCCAGAAGAATCATGGACGGTTCTTCAAAGGCCGGGTTGGAATCCACCAGCACATGGGTGGGCTGGTTTTTCTTCTTTTCCGTCCGGGTGGTAACAGTTACAACGATCAATGTAGGCGAATGACGGTTTCCAATGTTGTTCTGCAGAACTACCACAGGGCGTTTCCCGCCCTGTTCCGAGCCGATATGCGGCTCCATGTCTGCATAGTAGATGTCCCCTCTGAGATATCTCCAATTGTTCGGTAACATAAAAATCAACCTCCTTTTTATGTAAGAAACAGCCGCCGCAGACGGATACCACGACGGCTGTTGTTCAGGAGGTAAAACGAAATTGTCAGTTTTTCAGCGGCAGACTCATCTCACGGCTGGCACCGTTATAGATGCGGAGAATCTGCCGCATGTGGCGGTTTGCAGAACTGCCGGTGTCTTTCTGAGCCAGCTGCGTGATGGTTTTCGGGTGTGTCCTTGCCAGCTGCTGCACCAGGCGCTCCCGGCTGTACTCGCCCTCGTATACGGAGATGAAGCGGGCCACACCACGGATTACACCGGCAAGGTAGGAATCCACATTGCCCTTCCACGCCTCGTTGATGATGTGAAGCATCTCGACGTAGCGCTCACAGCCATACTGCTTGTACAGTTCGTATGCCGTTTCGATGCAGTAGATTTTCCAGGGTGCCCGGATGCCGTCATAGGCAAATTCCACACCGGCATTCGACGTGATCCCCACAAAGTAAAGTGCTCCGGGTTTTCGGCCACCAGATTTGCACGAAGACGTTCGCCCGCCGTCAGGCAGGTAGCATTGCCCGTCTGAATCGCAAACAGCGTTGCTTCGTCTTCTTTGGTAAGGCCATAGAAGACCTTGCAGCGGATGGCAATTCCATACCACCGTTGCAGGTTCGACCGTGCTTCTACCGTGTTCTGTCCATCCAGAATGTAGCCATTCCATGTGATGATGGGATTCAGAAGACGACCCTCGGCAATGATGTTCTGCTCAAGCTGCTGTTCTTCCTCAAACTGCAGCGGCGGAATTTTGCTTTGGAACTCCGGGTCAATTTTAAGCTGGCTCAGTTTCACGTCGGTTCTCCTTTCCGGTCATTTTTGATTTACGGACAATGGGCTGAACGTAGTAGTCAAACCCATATCGTGTCTGGCAATACGTGCAGACATCCTTGACGAGCTGCCTGGGGTCGGCTCTGCGGAGATGGACGCCCTTTGCGTCCAAAAATGCCCCTCGGCAGACGGCGCACAAAGTTGTCAGGGTGGATTCATCCACCTTTTTTGTGGTCTTACGGTTCATTTGCGTACTCCTTTTCGCTGATATATAAAAACGCCGTCCGTGGTTCCCCTCGAACGGCGTTTGGAAAAGGTTTTGTATGGTTTCTCTTACGCGGTGACAGACCAGACTCTGAAAATCAACACCGAGAAAAAGGTCATCTCGCTGAATCTGCAGATCGACACCGACATTTGCAGCATGTACGAATATTTTGAGATTTTCCTGCAGCGGATGCTGATGTGCCGTGGGGCTGCCGATATGCTGGGAGCAACCTTCAAGTTGACGGCCAATGGGGCCAAAGTTCTTTAATGTGTAGCCATCTCCTTAAAGAACAGGAACCAGCCTTTACAATAAAAAACAAAAAGTCCCGCCTGAAAGTAAAGCTTTCACTTTCAGGCGGGATGTCTTTCAATATGACTGCTATGGCGGCATGCGTGATCATGAACTCTGCACGATGTCAAGTCCTAGACAACTTTTTTCAAATACAAATCTTCAATGATGGTGGTTTCATCGTATGCAGCAACTGTGCAAGCGATCCCTGTTCTGCTACTACTCCATCTTTGAGCACCACAATCTTACCTGCACTGGAAACAGTGCGCATCCGGTGGGCGATGATGAGGACGGTTTTATTTTTTTATCAGCCGGGATATTCAAGACTCCTTTTTTTATTGAGTGTGACTTCTCTCATAAACCGCAGCCGCGATGCACCAGACCATAATGGCACTGTTCGTGCTGCTCTGGCTCATTACGGACATCCATGTGGCCACCGGCACCTGCATGGCCTGTGCAATATCAGGAACAGTAACCAGCAGAAGATTCCATGTGACCGGGTGAAAAGCCAGCATCCACCGGGAATACCGTGTCTTGCCCGCAAGCAGCATCACGAAATGGATGCCGAAAGCCAGTATCATCGGAACGTACATCGGCGCAATGGCGAGGAGCATGCCGTCTTGATAGGCGGTGACCGCCGCGATGGCAGCTTCTTCTCCGATGCGCGGGCCCAGATAGGTGGTGAACCACGCCATGGTAGCCACCCAGGGTGTGGATAGTCAGCGCCACCGCAACGGTGAAAATTCCGCACAGATACTGAATGATTCTTTGTTTTTCTGTACTTTGTATCAATGTCCGCATTCAGCGCTTTTACTACGAAGTAATAGAGAAAGCCGCCGACCGCTCCCAGCCCAACGGTAAGCACAGGCTTCCACAGCCCGTAGGAGCCGGACAGATAATAGGCTCTATTGAAAAGACCGGTGTCCGTTTCCCGAAGCGGAATGCAGCCCAGCAGCCAGTCCCCGGCAGCCATAAATCCGCATCCGACTGCGCCAAGAATGCACCAGCGAATCAGCTTTTTCGGTTTCTCCGTCTTCATCTTTTTTGTCTCCGATTGCAGTTCATGATTCTGCTTTTCATTTGGGCAATTTCCAACTTCTTAGAAAATCAAATGGACAAGACCGCCGACAATTGCCGCTCCCGCAACCCAGATCAGCGCCAGTATGCTTCGCTTTTTCAGCACCTGCCTCCAGGTCTGCACGAACGGCGCATCTTCAAGCCCTGGCAGCACCCAAAACTGGCTGTGCCCGACCCATAGCTTGTCGATTACAACGCCGTCATAGATATTCATAACCTCAAGAAACAGCAGCGCCTGCCAATAGGCCTCACCAAAGGAGGAAGCCCCGTTCCACAAACCGATGATCAGCACAAGAGCAGCAAGCATCACGATAAAGAACGGTATCATAAAGCATTTTCGTTTCCGGTTCATCGTATTGCGGTCGATCAGTCCCAGTTCGATGGCGCGGTCCTGCACCTCCTTGGGATAAAAGTACAGTCCATTGACAGCACCGCCGATCACAGCGATTTTTACCATTGCGGTAAACAGCAGACAATAAAGCAGCAGTTGCAGTACGATCATTGTTTTTCTCCTCTCAGTCTGCGTGCGAATCGGGCATATGCTCCCATTTCCTTCGTCTTCCATTGTGGTTCATACAAAACAAGAACGTATGCCAGAAATACCATGTACCAAATCGTTTGATTTCCATTTCAATATGCCGCCCACTATTATCTGACCTTCATGCAGAAATCGCAGCGGTCATTTCCACGCCCCAGCGTCATGCTTCTCTCCCAGATCAGCTTCGGATGCAGCCCGGTATAGCTGATGTCATCGCTGTCACAAAAACAGCGGCACAGCTCCGGGCAGCCGTATTCTGCGCAGGTGTCGTGATAGGAACACTTCATCATATCCACACGCCAGACGCCGTTACCGGTCTGCAGTTCTTTTGGGGCAAAGCCCGCCGCCGGGCCGAAAATGCTCCGGGTGGATTTGACGAAAACGCCGGGAACAAGGCGGTAAAGCCCCGGTATGTGCAGCAGGGCGGCAAGCTGTTTGTGGCTCGTTCTCGCCAAGTGCTCCACATAGCCGTGAACGGTTTGCAGTGCCTCCTCTTTCGGCATGACCCGCTGCAAGGTCTCGTAGGCCGCAATGCCCGGCAAGATCTGCCGCTTGAGGTGGTATTGCTTTTCCTTGCTTGCATCTGCATTTTCAGCCAGCAGCGCACTCAGGCGCATATCGAAAGCGGTGTTCAGTTCCTTTGCCTGCGCGGGAAAGCGCAGTGCCACAGTCTCCCGGAAATCACGGGAAAGATAGGTTTCCTTCCTCTTCATCGTCCGTTACCCTTTCTTTTTGTACCCGCAGTCGCAGTAGGGTCCGCCGGAGGCAAGGGTGTACTGCCGCACAAAATTTGTCACGCCGCCCGCTTCGCTCATGGTGTAGTCCAGACGGCACAGCGCGGGAGTGAGGTCATATAGCCCCAGCTTTTTCATCAGCACACAGATGCCGCATTTGGTGAAGCGTCCCTCGTAGCCGCTGCCGTCGGGGTATTCGTAAAACTCCATGTTCCACGAATAGGGGTTACGGTCGGCGGCTTTCAAGGTGGCGGTCGCCTTCATGCCGGAAATATCTTTTGGGGGTAAACTTGTTTTTTCCGCTCTTGCGGCAGAACCACTGCATGGGCTTTGTCATCATGGACTTTGCGTAGTAATCCGTCAGCCTGTCCACCTCCGGACGTTGCGGCATGGAGAGGATGAACGCGCCGAGCATTGCGCAGTTGACGATGTTCATCTTGAAGCGGTCCGCTTTTTCAAACTCCGGCAGCCTGCGGATGATCTGCCGGTATTGCGGCTTTGCCTTTTTCGTGATAGCTCTTGCGGTGGCTGCATCATAGCCCAGCACAGCGGTCAGCTGCTTTTGAAAGGAACCGGCAAACAGCATCCACATCCCAAAGGGCATTCCGGCATACTTCATTGCAGATACCTCCCGGCTTCCGCTTCCAGTGCCTGCCATACCGGGTAGACTGCGCCATGTTCATCGAAAAATTTCTTGAGATCCCGATTCAGCGCACTCATTTCGTCGATGGCGTTCATGGCATGGTCGGAGGCGCAGAGTTTCCCCAGCGAGGTGGCACACATCAGCTTGAAAAAGCGCAGGCAGGTCTTGCGGTATTTCTCCCCTTCAAAGTCTGCATCTTCCTTGGGCAGAATGGTGTGCCCGGCATCTCGGATGGCGCGGTATCCCTCGATGTTGGCATCCAGCACACGGTTCAGGTACGCGGTATCTCCCCTGAGCTTTTTCAGGTCGCCGTCTGTCTTATAGCAGGCGAAGGCCGCAGGCATCACAAACGCGGCATGGCAGAGCAGATAGTCCTCCATGTTCGGCTCGTAAACGACCTTATATTTTGTGCCGTGGAAGATGCGCCCGATCAGCTGTTTATTGGAGATTGCACCCGGCAGCTGTCCGATGGTGATCTTTTTCAGGTCGATGGAGACCACCCGGTCAACCTCCCGATGCCCGGCAGAAAGTGCAAAGGCAAACAGGACGTTCTTTTCCGGCAGTACCGCCGCCAGTGCCCTCGCCTGCACATTGTTCCCCACAAAAACGATGTTCTTCGTCCGGTTCGCCCGCAGCGTGTCCAGAACGGAATCCAGCTGTGTATAGCGCAGGACCACAAAGATCACATCGTACATTGCATCCGGTGCAAGTTCAGTCACCACCGGAATGCGGCTGACCGAGGTGCAGGGTGAAAACTTATCCTTGATCCGCAGGCCGTTCTGCTTGATCTCCGCAGCCCAGTTTCCCCGCGCAAGCAGAGTGACATCCTTTCCGGCGCGCAGCAGATTTCTTGCCAGATTGCACCCCAGAACGCCTGCACCATATACCAGAATCTTCATTTCTTGCCTCCAAATCTGATCTTCACGATCTGCATTTTCATCCCGTTGTCTCCAACCTTTGCGAGGAATCGGAAAAAGCCGCTGACAGAAGGGTCTTTCAAATCGTTGTACCCCATCATATAGCCCCTGCTGGATACTTGCAAACGGCTGTCCCATGGGGAAAGCTCGCTTTTCGCATCCGAAACCGCGAAATATGCTCCCACATCCTTGATTTTCGCCGTCCTGAGCCACGTTTTGGCGATCATCTTCACCGCCGTACGGTTGGCAGCATCAAAGACCAGCACTCCGCCGGGAAAAGCATCTGCCATCCCCTGCACCAGCGCCTTGACCTGCTCCGTCAGGAAGTAATAGAACACCCCGGAGGCAAAGAACACCGCCCCGCCGGAGGCATCGATCTTGTCAAACCATGCGGGGTCTTTCAGGTCGCAGGGGATGTTTTGCTCCCGCTCCCCGGCGGGCAGCAGCTGCTGCCGCAAGGCGATAACATCGGGGAAGTCCAGATTGTAGATCTTGCATCTGCCGTTGTCGCAGGCTCTGCCGGTATTATCCAGCCCGCAGCCCCAGATTGACCACTCGCCGCACAGGGGTGCGTTTTCAGGTACGCCCGCACCTCCCACGCAAGGTCATTCTGCCGCATGGCCACCTCCAGCGCACCGAAACACTGCATCAGGCTGCGGGAGTTTTTCTCTGCCTCTGAAAAATCGTAGTCGATCTGGTCGAACAGCCGCACCGCTGTTTCGTCCCGGTAAAGGTTCGGGTACAGTTCGGTGCACAGCTTCCGGGAATACAGTGGGAGGATCAGCGTCTCCTGCACGGTGTTTTTCTCGATTTTGTATTTCATATCGGGTCCTCTCACTTTCTGATAAACGGCAGCTTCGGCATACCGTCCTGCTCAGCGATAAATGCCAGCATTTCAGCAAAGCCCTTCGGATCACGAATCTGATATTGCATGTGATCGTATCCCTCAAATACGGGGTAATTGCCGCAGGGATAGGCTTCCATCACTGCCTGACGGTATTTGAAATGATCTTCTATGCTGCCAAACTCAAAATAGCTGTGCTTTTGCAGTTCCTCGGGAAGGGACGGAAAGGGCTTATCCTCCAGGCTGTCCGAAATCTGCCGTCGCAAATTTGTATAGGTCAGATTTTCCCCTGCGGCTATAAAATACGGCTTTATGGAATTATCGTCACACCACAGTATCTTTTTCAATGTGCCGCCCTTTGACCAGTACAGGCTCTTGATGGCCAGATACAGAAACGGTGTCATCATGCGGCGTGTACCTTTTCCGATTTGTGCAAACTGCCCGCCGTCAAAGAAAACATGTCCGATGGGCAGCTTCGTGCCTGTCAAAAACGCCATGGCAAGGTCAGCACCGATCGAAGAAGCCACAACCAGTTCAAGGCGTTCCACCCCCTGCGATTTCAGGTATTCTTCCACCTGACGAACCTCGTCCGCCTTGCTGACATATTTCTGCCCTTTGCAGTACACGGTGGAGGTAGGTAAAATGCAGAAATACCGATCCTGTAAATAGTTTGCAACCGGTTCGCTGCTCTCTCCCGTCACACCCATAGCATGAAAGAACAGCACCGCAGGATGATTCCTGTTGCCATAAGTTTGAAACATCATTGATATCGCCTCAGCTTTCCATAAGAAACATCATAATTCTCGCAAGTACCGCCGCTATGACTGCCATGCCCACCGTGCCGAACAGCCACTTTTTCTGCTTGTCTTTTGCAGTAATGTAGGGCTTCAGATCCTCCGTTCCGAGGATCGTCCATGCGTTCGTGTGCCCCACCCAGTAGCCATCGATCAAAAAGCGGTCAATGAGATTCATAACGGACAAGATGACAAGCAGCTGCCAGAAGCCCGCCGCAAAGCTGCGCGCACCGTTTATCCCATAGACACAGACCAGCACATAGCTGATATAGCCGGGGACGCAGACGGCTTTGAAAAGTAGAGAATTGCGCTTGATTTTCTCGTGTGTTGTAAGTCCCAGCTTCACGCACCGCTGCTGCACCGCCGGGCTGTAAAGATGCACCATCCCAACAGCCCCCTTTGCAGATGCCCACAGCACAGACAAGAACCAGCAAAGCCCCCAGCCCAAGACCTTCCAGAATCACCTGTAAAAGCATTACTTATTCCTCCTGTATCCGTTTTCATCCCGATATTCGGGATGTTCCTTTACGTATGGATCCTTATCGCCGCAGATGGTATAGTCGCATCGGCAGCCGTCCACGCAGGTGGTCGTCCGCACCAGCTTGGCATGGAGCAGTTCCATGGACGCATAGTCCACATTGCACAGGGCGGGCATAATGTCCGTAAATCCGAACCGCTTGGCAAATTCCGCCGCCGGGCACGCCGTAAATTCATAATAGATGGGCTAGTTCTTTTCGTAAGGAGCCACCGTCATTTCATAATCGTGCCATTTGTCGCAGCCGCTTTTCGCACGAACAAACGCCTTGTACATCAGCTTCCTCCAGAACGGCTTGTTGCAGTCCACAAATTTCAGCTTGCGGAAAGTCGGAAGAATCAGATTTTCCTCCATCTCTTCGATTTCACGGAACGAAGTAACTGCTTTGCAGACCACATAATAGCTCATGATGGCGATGCAGTCGTAGGTGCCGCCTATGCCGTTATGGAAGTTCTTTTTGCCGCCCAAGTCGGTGCGCCAGTCGGAGAGAAAGACCACGTACTGCCGCTGCACCTTTTCCCATACTGTCTTCCGCTCTGCTTCCGGATAGTGCAGAACGATTTTCGCCAGGATTTCTTTCTTGCAAGGCTTTGAATACAGCACATGGCTTTTGCGGTCGAATAGAAGCTCGTTGTCCTTCATCTGATTGCCTCCATCCTTGTTCTTTCTTGCGTGCATGAGACCATCTCAGATTTAACCCGCTTTTCGGCAGACAAACCATGCCATGCTTTTCAGGTTTCCCATGTCCACATCCGTATACATTCCATCCAGCCGTGCTTTCAGACTGGAAACCGTCTCATAGGGCGGTGTGAAAAAACCTGCCTTTTCATAAACATGCCGGACGAACCAATCCGTCCGCCTATGCCCGCCCTTCACATAGAAGCAGCCGCAGAAGGTACCGCCGGGCTTCAGCACCCGGAAAACCTCCCGATAGGCAGCTTCCTTGTCCGGGAAAGCGTGAAAGCCGTTCAGCGACAAAACGATGTCGAAGGTGTCGTCTGCATAGGGGAGTGCTCCCACATCGCCCTGTCGGAAGGTTACATTTTTCAGGTGCAGGCGGTCTGCCTTTTCCTGCGCCTGCCCCATCATATCTGTCGAGTAGTCGAGGCAGGTAATATCCGCATCCGGCAGCATCTGGTAAACCGGCATGGTCAGAATCCCTGTTCCCACCGGCACTTCCAGCAGCTTGCCGGAGAAATGCTCCGGAATACCGGACATTGCCTTTTCCAGATGGGCGCCGTTTTTCGCCTTGTTCATTGCCCACACCAAGCGGCACACCGCTTTCCCGCTCAGAGTAGAGCAGGTGATCATGCCGTCATAAAAACTGTTTCCGCCCGTCATTCGGTACGCACCGCGAATGGCTTCTTTTCGTTCCATGGTTCTTCCTCCGTGTTTCAATCCTCACACGACCGTTTCCAATCTCATTTTTTCAAAATGTCCACGATTTTCGCAAAGTCCTCTTTTGCCTCCTTGAAGATCGGCAGCATACAGTAGCAATGCACCATCTTCGGGCGGGCGGACACCGTATAGGGGACATTTGCCCGTTTGCAGGCTTCCTCAAAGTCCGGCAAAGCGCCGTAGAGCACCTCGTCGGCAGAATAGAAGAAGTGAATATCGCCCACGCCGGTAAAATCTCCCCGAGAGCCGGAGAGCATATAGTCCGGCACATTCTCGCAGCCGTGCCGCATGAACTTCTCCACCGTCACCATAAAGGCATAATCGATGGAAACATCCCTTTCATTGAGCACCCGCATCCGCGCCTTTTCCGCATCGTTCCACGGCACCTCACCGGGGGATACGGCGACAATGTGCCCCGGCTGCGGCAGCGGTTCGGGCTGCGCGTTGTTGTGCGCCGCAATGCCCAGCGCCAGCGCACCGCCGGAGGAAAAGCCGCAGGTACTGACATTTCCGCCGCCGTACAGTGTAATCATTTTTCGATAACATTCGTACACCATCGCGTATGTTTCAGTAATGCAGTGTTCCATGCAGAGCGGGTAAAACGGAAACCACACATCACAGCCGGTCTCGCGGCAGAGCTTGCGCATCACAGGCAGGTCGCCCTTATCGGGGCCGATCACCATGCCGCCGCCAAAGAAATAGAGAATCGCGCGCTCGGACGGCTTCGGATGCTCTCGCACGATCAGGCAGGGAAAGCCGTTTACCGCGATCGTTTCATAATATGCCTTGCGGTCGGTGGGCGTAAAAACGCCACGATGCCGGTTCTGCTTTTCAATTTCCTTTCGCAGTGCATCCTCCGGCAAGGCGAACGCCTTTTTCGCGCCGGAGAGCTTGTATACGCTGCGTAAGATAGATGCAAAGATACTCATGATTTAGCCCCCTCATTTCAGCGCCGTAATGCAGAGCCAGCTTTTCTTTTTGTGTATCTGCACATCGTGAAAGCCCGCCAGCTCCAGATACGTCTTCAGCTCGGCGTCCTTGTAGATGGTCATGCCGCCGATGATCTCCGTCCACTTCTTGTCCTTGTCCGTATCGCCGTTGCTTTCGTTGCAGATGAGCAATGTCCCGCCGGGCTTCAGCACCCGGTAAACCTCCCGGAAGCACTGCGGCAGATCGGGCCAGAAATAGACGGTTTCAAAGGCCGTTACCGCATCGAACCAGTCGCCTGCAAAGATCATATCCGCACGCTGCCTTGCAGAACGGTGCAGCGGCCCTCCGCGATGGCGGCCTCGTTAACCTTTTTGGATTTCTCCACACTGACGGGGGAATAGTCAATGCCCTTGACAATACCCTCCGGGCATTTTTCAGAAGTCTCTTGATGTTCGCCCCTCCGCCGCAGCCGCAGTCCAGCACCTTGGCATCCAGAGTAAGCTTCAAAAAGCGAAGTCCCCACCGTGCCACAGGACTGTGCCCCAGGTTCATCATGGCGACCATGATTTTCCCGCCAAGCCCCACAGGCTTTCTGGTGTTCTCAAAAAATGACATCTTATCACACCTCCGATTTCACACATTCCGCATAGGTCAGCGGGAAGGATGCCTTCAGAACAGCGCTTTTCCGCACCGCCCAGCCGTTTTGCCGTAGGAAGCGCAGGTATTCCTCGCTCGTCCATCTGCTGTGGAGAGGGAAGCCTGCCAGCTTCATGAAAAATGCCTTGACCTTGCCGGAAAACGAGTTTCCCGCGGTGGGTGAAGGTCGGCGCGATGAGCACGCCGTCCTCTTTCAGCAGATGGACGAGCGAGGAATACCTGCGTTTCCTGCGGCAAAACGGCTGGACGGTGCGGAAAAGCGCTGTCCTGAAAGCTTCGTTCCCGCTGACCTATGCCGAGTGTGTAAAAATGGAGGTGTGATATGGATCTCAACGGCTTGAAGCGCTGCAACGACTGCTTCGGCTATGCGGCGGGCGACGCCCTGACTCTGCCGTGTAGCTGACGACGCTGAACGATGTGTTCCCCCGGTGAAGCCTGCCGCATCGGCGGG
>ENA-OQED01000567-OQED01000567.1-human-gut-metagenome-genome-assembly--contig:-NODE-567-length-14499-cov-1.899596_pt1 | contig 14499 bp, 11 predicted proteins | sample MGYA00242790_ERZ504625 | MGnify/ENA primary metagenome ERZ504625 (study PRJEB26092, sample SAMD00036345) | human gut metagenome | host: Homo sapiens | study: EMG produced TPA metagenomics assembly of...
CTCCGGGTTGTCCGTTCTTTGTTTGGAAATAAACAAGGAGGGATTGATATGAAGACAATAAAATGTAAATTGACTGTGTATTTTGCAGAACCTTTTTGGGTTGGAGTTTTTGAAAGAATTTGTGATGGAAAACTTTCCGTAGCAAAGGTAACATTTGGTGCAGAGCCAAAAGATTACGATATTCAAGAATTTCAGCAGAAACGAATAGTTGATGTGACATCGATGCTGCGCGATATATCTGACGTCGCTTCTCTCGCCCCGCCCGACTGCGGCCAGTAACCTCCCTCGTCAGAGGGAGAGATTACTAGCCAACGGTGTTGCCGTAGATTTGGGCTTGGAGGTCTTTACGGGCGGTTTCCATGCGGGTGATCTGGCCGAGGAGGGTTATCTTCTCTTCGCCGTCGGGCAGCTGGGCCATGCGGCGTTTGGCCAAACCGATCTGGCGCATGAAGCCCATGTCCAACAATCGGGTGAGCAGTTCGGTGGCATAGCGCTGCTCTTCCGGCGTGGCAGGGCGTAGCTGCACGGCGGCCGCACCACCGCCGACTCCCCCAGGCACGTTCGACTGCGGAGGTTGTGCGCCATTACCACCGTCGTCGCCAGGCAGTGGCAACGGCATGACGGCCAGCTCGTTGATCACCTGATTCAGCATCGGTCCGCCGGCCTTAGTGAGGTTGTGCATCCACAGCCCCTGCGGGGTATCGTCGGATGGCAGTCCGCCGGCGGCCGCGATCGCCTGGAACAGGGTGCGGAACACCGAAGTCATGAAATGGTCGATGGTCAGCTGCCCGAACATGGTGCGGTCGATGGCGCGCGGCACCTGAATCAGCACGGCCATGAACTGCTGTTCGGCGATGAATACGGCGTCGTCGATCTTGAAATATGCCTGTTCGGCGGCGTCACGGCGCTCCAAGGCCTTGCGCGTGGCCGGATTGGCGTACGGGTTGGTGCCGGGTTCCACACGCGGCTCGTCACGCTCGAATCGACGTTTGGGCGCGTAGGCGTCCTCATCGCGTACATGCATCTGCCGGCGTGCGTTCATCACCTCGCGGCGCATCACCTCAAGGTCCACACCGATACGGCCCGCGGACTTGCGCACGTAAGCGTCCCACAGGGAGCGGTCGCGAATCTGCGCCACCAGCGGGGCCACGGCTTTCATCGCACCCACTTGGCCGGGCGTGTAGGTCAGATCGAACCGGCTGATGGCGGCGTCGATCACGAGAATCATACAACGGTTTGGCCCGGGCGATCAGCGAGCGCACTGCCTCGTTGCCTCGCTCGATGCGCAGGTCGCACGGGTCGAGATTGTCGTCGGCCACGGCCACGAAGGTTTGGGAGAGGAAGGCCGAATCGAGGCCGAAAGCGTGCAGCGCGGCTTTCTGGCCGGCGGCGTCACCATCGAACGTGAACACGATGCGCGAGCTCAACGGCTGGTCCTTGACCTTCAACGGCCCGACCAGCTGGACCGCACCCAGCGAATCGTCGGCGATCAGGCGGCGCACAATCTTGGCGTGCTCGGCGCCGAACGCCGTGCCGCACGTGGCGATGGCGGTGTCGATGCCGGCCAAGTGCATGGCCATCACGTCCGTATAGCCTTCGACGATCACCACCTGCCGCTTCTTGACGATGGCGGATTTGGCCAAATCGATGCCGTAAAGCACCTGGGTTTTGCGGTAGAGCTGCGTATCCGGCGTGTTGATGTATTTGGCGGCGATCTGGTCGTCCTCATACAGCTTGCGCGCGCCGAAGCCGAGCGTGCGGCCGGTCGAATCGCGGATGGGCCAGGTCACTCGGCCGCGGAAATAGTCATAGATGCCACGCTGGCCTTGACGGGCCAAGCCCGCGTCGAGGATTTCCTTCTGCGTAAACCCCTTGGAGGCCAAGTGGCGCACGAGATTATCCCAGCCTTGCGGCGCGTAGCCGCAGCCGAAACGTTCGCAATCAGCTTGGGAGAAGTTGCGGCCGCCAAGCAGCTTGCGGGCGGGCAGTGCTTCCTTGGTCAAGATCTGGGAGACGAAGAAGCGCTGGGCTTCCTCGCAGGCTTCCAGCAGTCGCGTGCGCTTGGAGCCGGTGTTCTCGCGCGCCGGGCCGTTGCCGCTGTTCTCGTAGTGCAGCTCGATATGGTACTTGTCGGCGAGCAGTTCCACGGCTTCGCGGAAGTCGATGTTTTCGGATTGTTCGACGTATTTGAATACGTCGCCACCCAAGCCGCAGCCGAAGCAGTGCCACACGCCGAGCGAGGGACGCACGTTGAAGCTGCCGGTTTTCTCGTCGTGGAACGGGCACAGGCCCACGAAGGTGCCGGTGCCGGAGGGCTTAAGCGTTACGGTCGCAGATACAATGTCATACAGGTCCGCGGCGGCGCGCACCTTCTCGACATCTTCTTTCTTAATCATTCCGACCATAAGTCTCTAGAGTACCGCCTCACCTGAGACACGGTAAATTTTTACCGTCGGTTATCATTTCTTCCGCGAAACTCCCTTCAGTCGTCTACAGCGACAGCTCCCCTCACCCGAGGGGAGCTGGCTCGCGCAGCGAGACTGAGGGAAGCGCCCGCCCAACACGCCCTCAGCACAAGATGGAGTGCAGGGCCAGGGCGGAGTTGTCAGTCAGGCTCGCGACCTGATCGATGGCGACGCGCAGGCGTTCGTCGTCGTTGGTGGATTCGTTCCAATCGGCCAGGAACTGGCTTTCCAAAGCGTCGGATGGGAGCGGCGAATCAGCCATAAGCACATCGACCAAATCCGATACGATCTTGAGCTCCTCCTGATGGAATGGCTCGCGCTCGCGAGGCGCCATGACGAAGTACACGGCGATGCCCTTCAGCGCCACGATCTCGTAATTCGTGTTCTCGGGAATCACGATGTTCGCGGAATACCGGGTCAACGGCCCGGGCCCGTACGTGTCGCGCGTGGCGGTTTCCACCGACCAGCAGAAGCGGCCGATCAAATCGGACGTAATGTTCTTAAGCTGTGCCAACGATTCGCGCGAACCATTGAAATATGCAGGGAACAAATACTCTCGGCGCAATCGCATGAACGCGGCCAGCAGCTTGTCGGCATCCCACTTCGCCCCATACCATGCGCGCGTCTGCTCGATGATGTGGTCCAGCATCTTCGGATCGGCGAGCACAATCGGATCGAACGCGCCGGTGGCGATGGAATCCTCGACGTCATGCACGGAGTAGGCGATATCATCCGAAAGGTCCATGATCTGGCATTCCATGGGCTTGGTAGCCTGAGGCGCGCCGATCTTGAGCCATCGGAATACCGGCTCGTCATCCGGGTAGACGCAGAATTTCTTCGACCGCTCCCCCTTTGGGTGTTGGTCGGCTTCGGCCAAGGTCCACGGGTATTTGACGGCCGCGTCCAAGGCCGCACGGGTCAGGTTCACGCCGGCCGAACGCCCGTCCGGGTGAAAGATCTTGGGTTCGAGCCGGGTCAGGATACGCATGGTCTGTGCGTTGCCTTCGAAGCCGCCGATATTGCCGGCGATGTCGGCGAGCGCACGCTCCCCATTGTGCCCGAACGGCGGGTGACCAAGGTCGTGGGCCAGACAGGCGCAGTCGACCACGTCCGGATCACAGCCGAGCAATGCGCCGATTTGGCGACCGATCTGGGCGACTTCCAGCGTATGCGTCAGTCGAGTGCGAGCGAAATCGTCGGTACCGGCAATCAGAATCTGGCTTTTCGCGCCCAAACGCCGCAAAGCGGACGAATGAATCAGTCGCGCGCGATCGCGCTCGAACGCGGTGCGTGACTTGGATTTGGGCGGCTCGGGTGCCCATCGCTCCTCGTCGAAGGCGCTGTAGCCCTCGTCGCTCAGCACCTGTTCCCCATCCAAAGTCGTTTCCATATGCCAAGCATAGGCACACATATCGGCCGCAGTAATCCCGACTTCCCGAATATGTGCCACTGACGTCAACTCAACGGCACATATTCGGGAGATTGGGGCCGATTTCCCGAATATGTGACGCTCAGCACATATCAGTGGCACATATTCGGGAAGAAGGGATTACGGGGTGCCACCGTATGGCGTTAATGCACCTTATAGCAGCGTGGCGGGGTCGAGTTTGGCGAGGTCGGCGGCGGGCAGCACTTCGGCGGCATGCTCGTAAAGGCGCGGGGATGCGGTTGCGCAGGCAGGTGAAGATCTCGTAGCTGATGGTGTCGGCGGCGCGGGCCCAATCGTCGGCGGTAGGCTCAACGTAATCCTCGCCGCGGCCCGGGCCGAACAGTTCGACCGTGTCGCCCTCGTGAACGCCGAGTTCGGCGGCGGATCCGTGCAGGTCCACGATGAACTGGTCCATGCACACGCGGCCGCACACGCGTAGATCTTCGGGCCTTCGGTGGTCATGATGCGCACCGGGCCGCCCGGCTTCTCCACGTGCTTGGCACCTTCCATATCGAAACCGGAAGCGGAGCGGTGGATGCCATCGGCGTAGCCCAGCGGCACAATAGCGGTCGAGGTGTTGTCCGGGGTCAGGTAGGTGCGGCCGTAGGAGATGCCGTGGCCGGCCTCCACATCCTTGACCGTGCCGAGCTGCGCCTGCAGGCGCATGGCCGGGGTCAGATGCCAGTCGCGCGGGGTGCCCATCGCGGGATCGGGCTCGTAGCCGTACAGGCCGATGCCGGGGCGGGTGAGTTCGAAGTGAATCTCCGGGCGGTCCAAAGTGGCCGCCGTGTTGGCCAGGTGACGGATCTCCGGCGGAATGCCGGCCTGTTCCATGCGGCGCGTGAAGTCCTTGAATGTTTCGATCTGGCGGTCGGTGGAGGACACGAATTCGGACACATCGGGCGAATCGGCCACGGCGAGATGGCTCCACTGACCCACAATATGCAACACGCCCTCTTTGGCGAGCGGCACGAGTTTGGCGAGCGCGGCGTCGAATCCGGCCGGTGTGAAACCGTTGCGACCGAAGCCGGAATCGACCTTGACGTGTACGCGGGCGGGCTTGCCGAGCTTGCGTGCGGCGGCGGCCACCGCGTCGATGCCGGGCAGGGAGCCGACCGATACGTCGATGTCGGCGGCGATCAGCTCGTCGAACGGGACTTCGGTGCCGTTGTATACCCAAGTCAAAATATGGCAGCGGTCGGGGCCGATGCCGAGCTTGCGCAGCAGCAACGCTTCGTGCGACTGCGCGGTGCCGAGCCATGTGGCGCCGCCGGCGAGCGCGGCCAGGGCGGCGGGCAGCAGTCCGTGGCCGTAGGCGTCGGCCTTGACCACACCCATCACCGCCGTGCCGGAAGCGGGCCCGCCGACCACGGAGACCAGGTGGGCCATGTTGTCGCGCATGGTTTTGAGGTCCACGATGGCCTGTGCGGGGTATTGGCGGCGGGCGGCCGCATAGTTGGCCTTGCCCTGCTCGGACGAGAATGCGATTTCAGGTGCTGCGTTCATGCTCATAGACACCTATTGTTGCGCGAGAATGTGACGTGTAGTCGCAATCGTCTGTTTTCGCCCGGCAGTCGTACACTAATGACCGATATGCGGTTTCTCGGAAGCCGCCTTTGATTCCCGGCGTTGAGGCGTGCCGGGATCCCGGAAATCCGTCCGGTTCAGCCCCATAATCCTAGATTTCATGAGAGAAGAACATGGATCTGTTTCGTAAGAAAAGCGTGGATCAGCTTGTCGCCGGATCCACTCCCCTCAAGCGCACGATGCGCACCTCGATCTGACGATGCTCGGCATCGGCGCGATCATCGGCACCGGTATCTTCGTGCTCACTGGCAAGGGCGCGCTGACCGCCGGCCCGGCCCTGTCCGTATCGTTCCTGCTGGCCGCCGTCTGCTGCGGTTTTGCCGGTCTGTGCTACGCCGAGTTCGCCGCCATGGCCCCGGTGTCCGGCTCGGCCTACTCCTATGCCTATCTGGCGTTCGGCGAGCTCATCGCCTTCGTGATCGGCTGGGATCTGATTCTGGAGTACGCCCTGCAGGCGGCCACAGTGTCCGCCGGCTGGTCGGGCTACTTCAACAAACTGCTGGAAGGCTTCGGCCTGCACCTGCCGGTCGAGCTGACCGCCGCCTACGGCACCAACCCGGACGTCACCACCTACTTCAACCTGCCCGGTTTCGTCATCGTGCTCATCATCACGTGGGTGCTCTCCATCGGCATCAACCAGACCAAGCGCACCAATGACGTGATGGTGCTCATCAAGCTCGCCATCATCGTGCTGTTCATCGTGTGCGCCGTGTGGTATGTCAAGCCGTCCAACTGGCAGCCGTTCTCCCCGTACGGCATCTACACTTTCCAGCCCGGCTCCACCCAGCCGTACGGCATCGTGCCGGCCGCTTCCATCGTGTTCTTCAGCTTCATCGGCTTCGATGCCGTGTCCTCTTCCGCTGAGGAGACCATCAACCCGAACAAGACGCTGCCGCGCGGCATTCTGCTGTCCCTGGCCGTTTCCACCGTGCTCTACGTCATCATGACCCTGATCATGACCGGCGTGGTGCCCTACAAGGAGTTCGCCAAGTACATCGACGCCCCGGTGGCCGGCGTGATTCTGGAGACCGGCATGAACTGGCTCGCGGTGATCGTGAACCTAGGCGCCCTCATCGGCATGACCACGGTGATGCTCGTACAGCTGTACGGCCAGTCCCGTATCTGCTACGCCATGAGCCGTGACGGCCTGTTCCCGAAGTTCTTCGGCCACGTGCACGAGAAGTACCGCACCCCATTCAAGGGCACCTGGTTCTTCGGTCTGCTGACCGCGTTCGCCGGCGGCTTCATCAACATCAACGTGCTGTTCGAGCTGGTGAACATCGGTACGCTGTCCGCGTTCATCATCGTGTCGGCCGGTATTCTATGGATGCGCAAGACCCAGCCGAATGCGCCCCGCGGCTTCCGCGCGCCGGGCGTGCCGGTCACCCCGATTCTGGCCATCGTATTCTGCTTCGTGCTCATCGCCGGTCTCAACTGGGAGACCTGGGTGCGTTTCGCCGTCTGGTTCGGTCTGGGCCTGATCGTGTACTTCGGCTACAGCCGCAAGCGCTCCAAGCTCGGCCTTGAGCAGAAGGCCGGGGCTGACACCAAGGTCACTGCGACTGAGGACTGAGGTCTATCGGCTGACCGATAGTCGATGGCTGCTTTCGTGAAAACCGTACGCTGAGTTACTTTCAGCGTACGGTTTTTGCGATATGAGGCCATGTCGGAGACCACCCTGGACCGTATGGTCCGCAAGAGCGTCAAGGAGACCTTGAACGCGATGCCCGCTACCAGCGGTGCATGGTGCACTTCGAACGCAACGTCCTCGCCAGGGTCACCCCCGCAACCGCGAGGTCAGACGGCGCACGCGCATGGTCGGCAGCTTCCCCGACGGACGCAGCGCGTTGATGCTCGTCTGCGCACGCGTGCGCTATGTCACGTCGAACGAGTGGTCGACGCGCCGCTACCTCGACATGTCAAGACTCGGTGAGACCGTACGGGAAGCGAACTGATCATCGCCGCAGGGACGGACGAAGACCAAAGTGCGCAAGATATAGGACACTACCCCAGCGCAAGCTCTCCCAGGGCATCACCGCCGGTGCCGTGAAATAACACCCCCCAGCAGCCCAGCCCGCCCCAGACAAAACGCCGTGGCGGGCCGGGCCTGCGACAGGAAAGGAAGTAAGCATCATGCTCGACGCATTCACCACAGCGAACCCCGCGCCGGGGCTCGGACAAAGCGCCTTGGATGCCGTGGCCATGAGGGCACCCGGCCGCACCCGCTGCATCAACGCCGAAAACCCGGACGGCGGCAAGGGCCGCGCGGCCATGGCGGCCAGCGCGTTGGGCCCCTCCCGCAAGGGAAGCCCCTGCATCAGCACGGTGAGGTCCGGGGAATCGGTGACTTTGATGGACGTCGAGGGCCCCGGCGTGATTCGTCACATCTGGATGACGGTAACCGACCGCACCTCCCCCACCGGCCCCGACGTGCTACGCAACCTGATCCTGGAATTCTACTGGGACGGCGAGGACTCCCCCTCGGTGCAATGCCCGATCGGCGACTTCTTCTGCTGCGGACACGCCCAGTCCTGCACCATCAACTCAATTCCCGTCATGGTCAACCCGAACCGGGGCTTCAACTGCTACTTCGCCATGCCGTTCGAACACGCGCGCATCGTGCTGCGCAACGACCACAACGAGGACGTGCCCGCGTTCTTCTACCAAATCGACTACACCGAATACGACCGGCTGCCGGCCGACACGATGCGCTTCCACGCGCAGTGGCGCCGCCAACGCGTCACCGAACTCGCCCACGACTACGTGGTGCTCGATGGCGTCGAAGGACACGGCACCTACGTCGGCACCTACCTGGCGCTCACCGCGCTCGAAAGCCGCTGGTGGGGCGAAGGCGAATTCAAGTTCTACATCGACGGCGACGGCAAATACCCCACCTGGTGCAGCACCGGCGCCGAGGACTACTTCGGCGGTGCCTGGAGCTTCGCCGAATTCGACGAACACGGCCGCATACACGAGCGCACCTTCACCGGCCCATACCTCGGCTTCCCGTTCTACTCGCAGAACCTCGCCGGACGCGAAAGCGCCTACTGGGACACTGCCACCCCCCGTGACCCGCGGCCTATACCGTTGGCACATCCCCGACCCGATCTACTTCGAGCGAGACCTGCGCGTCGAATGGCAGCAGATCGGCACCGAGGAAGCCGGCAACTTCGAACGACAGGACGACGTGGCCACGGTCGCCTACTGGTACCAAAGCGAACCACACAAGCCATTCGCCCCAATCGGCGACCGCGCGTTCCGCCGGCCACGGTGACTTCCTCGATGCCTGTCGGCCGATGGAGCCCCATCGGCCGACAGGCATCGCCATGTCTTCTCCATTCACCTGCGCGGTGAATGGATTGGCAACGGTGTGTTACCCGGGATTCGACTGGACGCCGCCGCACGACGACAGCATGACAGCCGCAAGCACCGTCACGACGCCCCCGACCCAACGTGTTCTTCTCACACACTGATTCTACCGTCAGAAACCGATGACGGTGCAGAAACGAGCACATCAGCCGGCAGCCACACTCACCACTCATGGCGCTGATAGGCGATTCTGGTGGTGTCGACCGGCCGGTCGAGCAGCTGGATCAGGCCGCAACGGGCGAAGCCGGAGCTTTCGAGCACGTGCTGCATGGCCTTGTTATTGGGGTGGGTGTCGGCGCGCACGTTGCCGTAGTGCTTCAGGGCCCACCTGATACAGTCGCGGGCCGCGTGGCGCACCAGACCGGATGCGGCGATGCGGTGGATGGTCACATAGGCGTCGTTGTCCAGCCAGGCGCCGTCGATTTTGGCGTAGGTCGGATCCTCGCCCGGGCACAGGGCGAACTGGGCCAGAATGCGTTCGTGGCCATTGCAGGTGTCGACCAGCAGCATCGTACGCTGGTTGGCGATGTCGTCCTCAATCATCGATTCACGCGGAAATTCGTTGCCCCACTGGGTGGGGTTGCCGTTGGCGGCCATCAACGCGCGTGCGCGTGCGTAGATTTTCTGCATCTGCGGCAGATCGCGCATGGTGGCGTGGCGGAAACGGCGGCCTGTCGCCTTGTTTGCAGCGTTCGACTGAGTCACTTCCACCTCTCCAACATGCCAAGCTACCGATGTGCAGCGGCCAACGATTAACTGACGGCAAACCTACCATGCCATAGGCACAAACATAGGCACAAAGAAACCCCGTCCGCGTGGTATGCGGGGGCGGGGTTCTTCCATGCCGATTGGCTTGCGATCAGACGACCTTGCGTTCGAACGGGTCGGAGCTGATGCCTTCCTCAAGGATCTGCTTGGCCCATTCCTTGGCGGTGAACAGGCTGTGGTCGCGATAGTTGCCGCAGCTCTTCTCGGTGGTGGCGGGCACGTCATCCCACGTGGCCTTGTACGCGATGAACTCCAACGATTCCTTCAGGGCCTTGGCCACTTCCTCGGTGGGGTGGGTGCCCCAGGTCAGCAGGTGGAAGCCGGTGCGGCAGCCGAACGGCGAGCAGTCGATGTAGCCCGGGATACGTTCGCGCAGCAGAACGGCGATGGTGTGTTCGATGGTGTGCAGGCCGCCGGTGGGGATGGCCTGCTTGTTCGGTTGGGTCAGGCGCAGATCATAGTTGGAGATCACGTCGCCGTGAGGGCCCGTTTCGGTGTCGATGTAACGCACGTACGGCGCCTTGACCTTGGTGTGATCAAGCTGGAATGATTCGACGACGGGCTTTTCGGCCGTTTCTTCTGCCATGCTGTTGCCTTTCTACTTGCCGAGTGTTCGGTCATGAAGCATCGAACAGTCATCGTAGTCGAGCCAGCCCAAGAACGCCCGCAAATACTCCGCAGTTCGCTATAGGAGATTGTTATGACGCACTCCCGGCATTGAACGAGGCGATGGCTTGCATGAAGCGCTGGCCGTAGAGGTCGAGCTTGTGTTGACCGACGCCGTTGACCGCCAGAAATTGCGCGTTGGTAACCGGCTTGATGCGGGCCATGTCGCGCAAGGTCTTGTCGGAGAACACGATGTACGGCGGCTTGCCGATTTCCTGGGCGATGGTGCGTCGTAGTTCGCGTAGCTTCTGGAACAGCGATTCCTCGTCATCGTCCGGGATATACGAGCCCAGCGCATCGCCGGGAACATTGGCGGAATCGGCAGTATCAGCCACTCCCCCGCTCCGACCGGAACCGGCCGCCGCCGACTTGCGTTCCACCCGTTTGATCTCATAGTGGAAGTCGGGAGCGGCGGTTTCGGCCGCCCGCGCACCGAACATGACGATTGGCATACGCCCTTCGGCGATTGACAGGTACCCGTCCGTGGCCATCTGGCTCAACACGTCGCGCACGCGAGCCTCGTTCACGTCCTTGAGCATGCCGAAGGTGGGCATCCGCTCCGGGTTCAGCCATGCCAGATCCTGTGCCCGCGAGCCGCGTAGAATCTTGACGATTTTGCCGGAACCGACGCGCTGCCCCACGTCATGCACGCACCGGCTGATCGCCTGCGCCACGCGGGTCACGTCGATGGTCTCGAACGTGCTTTCGCAGTTCGAGCAGGCACCGCATTTGCCGGACTGCGAAGAGTCCGCCGCAATGTCTTCACCCGCCGTGGAACCAGCATTCGGCGACAATTCCTGACCGAAATACCGGGTCATATACCGGTGCAGGCAGTCGGTGGTGCGGCAGTAGCCGACCATACCGTCCAGCAGCCGGCGCTTGGACTGGCGAACGATTTCCTGCTCTTCGGGAGTCAATCGTTCGTTCTCATAATCGTTATCCAGCAACCGACGCCGGGTGACGATGTCTGACTCATTCCACAGCAGCGTGCATCGGCTGGGCTCGCCGTCACGGCCCGCGCGGCCGGCCTCCTGATAGTAGGCCTCAATGGATTCGGGCAGATTGTGGTGGATGACGTAACGCACGTTGGACTTATCGATGCCCATGCCGAAAGCGTTGGTGGCCACGACCACCGGCACCTTGTCGGTGATGAAGTCGCGCTGGGCCGCCTCACGCGCGTCCGGCGACATGCCGCCATGGTAGGCAACGGCCGGATGCCCCATCTGGTTCAGCGTGTCGGTGAGCGCTTCGGTGGTCTTGCGGGTGGCGCAGTAGACGATGCCGGATTCGTCCGGATGGTCGGCCACATACCGCGCCACCCATGCGGCCTTGTATTTGGTTTCCAGTTTGACCACATCAAAATACAGGTTCGGCCGGTCGAATCCGGTAACGGTGACGGCCGGATCCCGCAATCCCAGCAGTCCCACGATGTCCCGGCGCACCCGTTCGGTGGCGGTGGCGGTGAACGCACCCACCGGTGGACGCTGCGGCAGCCCGGCGATGAAATCGCCGATACCTAAGTACGACGAGCGGAAGTCCTGACCCCACTGGGAGACGCAGTGGGCTTCGTCCACGGCGATCAGCGAGATCGGCGTACGGGCGGCAAAGTCGCGGAATCGCCCGGTTTCCAAGCGTTCCGGGGCCACGTACAGCAGTTTGATCTGCCCGGCGGCGGCTTGGGCGAACACCATCGCCTGCTCGTCGGGAGTTTGAGTGGTATTGATGAACGCGGCCGGCAGACCGAGGTCGTTCAGCGCATCGACCTGGTCGCGCATCAGGGAAATCAAGGGAGATATGACCAAAGTCATACCCGGGCTGAGCGCGGCGGGAATCTGGTAGCACACGGACTTGCCTGCGCCGGTGGGCATCACGCCCAAGACATCGCGTCCGGCAAGCAAAGCCTCGACAATTCCTTGCTGTCCGGGCCTAAACGAGTCATAGCCGAAGTATCGTGTGAGCGCCTCCAGCGCCGCCTGATGTGCTGTCATAAACGACCAGTGTAGGCCGACCGCGGCTGGATTTCAGCGTATAACGGAATACCTCGCAACGATGTACGTAGCCCTTCCGTATTATTATGCGTCAAGGAACGTTATTCCCGGCATATCGCACGATATGCCGCTTTGAGAGAACTAAGACGGGGCATTTTGATGGCCAACGATACATTTTCCTTCTCCTCTCCTGACGATCAGGAGACGGCGGTGCTGCAGCCTGTGGCCACCGATGGGCTGTTCGCAGCCGCGGATTCAGGTACCGCCACACCACAGCAAAGTGACAATGGCACCAATAACCATGCCGATAATACAGCCTATGTGGGTGAACATGTTATGGCATCTACCACCGCTAAATCACATGGCAAGGCCGCACGGATTGCCATCATAACCATATTTGCAGTGTTGCTTGCCGCATTAATAGCCTATTTCTTCGTCGGACGTTGGTACTTCCAAGACAAGGCTGCGCCCGGTGTTCATTTGGGCAATGTCTCTGTCATGGGCCAGACCCGCGAAGAACTTGCGAATACTGTGAAGCAGCGGCTGAATAACACCACGGTGACGTTCACCGCCGAAGGCAACAGCGTCAAAGCCTCGCTGAAGGACCTTGGCGTCACCGTCGACACGGATAAAACCGTGGATGCGCTGTTGAACGCGAAGACCGGCGACGTGGCCAAGCTCAATATTTTCGATCAGCCGCATATCGCTCTGACCGCCACCACGGACAAAGAGACTGCCGAACAATTCGTCACCGCCGGCCTAGTCGATGAGGCCGACCGAGCGCAGATTGCCACCGTTGTCTACAACAAGAGCACCAAACAGTTCGACTACACCGCGGGTCAGGACGGCAAGGGCCCGGATACCAATGTTGTCAATGCTGCAGTCAAGGAGGCCGTCGCGACCCCGGGCGAAAATGCGACGGTGCCGGTCAAGCTACAGACCGCAAAGAATCCGATTGATGACGCGAGCGCACAGCAAACACAGTTTGACGCCAATGCCAGGCTTGGCCTCAAACTGACCGTAGACAACGGCGTGAACAAGAGCGTCACCATCCCGGCCGATACCATTGCCTCATTCCTCAAGCCCACGGTGAATAAGGCGGAAGGCACCATGAGTCTGGTAGTCGACCGCGATGCCATCACCAAGTACGTCACCAGTGACAGCGTAACCAAAGAACTGACTGTTCCCAAGGTGACACGCGAGGTCTACATCACGCCGAAAGACGAAGGCGGCGTGGAAATTGGTGCCGATAAGACACTCGGCGTGGATGGTATTGAAGTGACTGGCGCCGGGGACGCCCCCGAACGTCTGGCTACCGCCATCGAGCAGAACCAGTCCACTGATTCCACTGTGGCTGTGAAAGACAGCCCGTATGATGTCAAGCAGGTCGAGGTGCCTCATAACTTCGATACGGCAAATGGCGATAAGTGGGTTCATGTTGATCTGACGAACCAGACTGCCACTGCATATCAGGGCACCACGGTGGTCAAGAAGTTCAACATCGCTTCTGGCAAGCCCACCGCCGATGGTTCCATGCTGTCCGATACCGGCACGTTCTACGTGTATCTCAAGTACGAATCGCAGACCATGGTTGGCGAAGGCTACAACCAGCCAGGCACGCCGTGGGTTTCCTACTATAACGGCGGCGAGGCCCTGCACGGTGTTCCTGCATACATGTGGGGCGAGCACCCCATCTATGTGCAGCAGGGTATCCCAGGCTCGCACGGCTGCATCAACATGCAGGTGGCCGATGCCAAGTGGATGTACGACTTTGCCACCATCGGCACTCGTGTGGTCGTTGATGGCACCACACCGACTTCCGGTCAGACGTTGCGCCCGGCTGGTGCGGATGCCACTGGATGGCAGGGCGGCAACGCCAGCTGATTCAATATGTTTAATCGATAACGGAAAATCCCCGACCCTTGTGGGCCGGGGATTTTTTGTAGGTACCAATCGATAGCGAGTCCGCCGATAAGCGTGGTGGCACCGTCAATACGGTGCCACCAGTACCGTCAGTACGGTCAGATACGATCCAACGCCTGCTTGAGATCGGCGATAAGGTCGTCGGCGTTCTCGATACCGACCGAAATGCGCACCAGGTTGGCGGGCACCTGCAGGGTGGTGCCGGCCACGGAGGCGTGGGTCATGGCGGCGGGCACCTCGATGAGGCTTTCCACACCGCCGAGCGATTCGGCCAGTGTGAAGATCTGCGTGTGGTCCACGAAGT